>JAEEGL013790194.1_pt1 | contig 21498 bp, 14 predicted proteins | sample 9134231 | NCBI WGS metagenome assembly JAEEGL01 (sample SAMN16246548, study PRJNA631951) | gut metagenome | biome: gut microbiome; feature: rumen; material: fiber-attached | host: Bos | place: Iran: Karaj | collected 2018-10
ACGTTGATAACAAGGCTATAATTAAAAATTTTTTCATGTCCAAAAAGTTTATTTTCATTCGTTAATCAATCGTTGTAATTTTTTTATTTAAAACAACTGTGTAAAATTGTTGCGCACGTCTTTTACCGCCTCGCAAAGTTTTTCAAAAAGCTTTGCATCTACTTTGTTTTTCTCTGAGGATAAATACGTATTGCCCAACTGCTTGTTTATGGTTTTGAAACTATTTTTGAGCGGCATAAGTTCGTTTTTGATGTACTCGATGTCGCTGCTTGAACTAAAAGTTGAAAGCATATTGTACAAGTCTTCAAATACAAGACCCTGTTCTATAACCGATTTCGACAATCTTGGATTGGAATTCGGTTCGCCGTAAGAGAGTTGTGTCGAAATATAAAGACTTTCTATCCACATTCCGGCGGCAACCATTACGGCTGTTTGTTTTCTACTGCTTTCTTTTAATAACGCATCGGAATGGAAAAAAGTCTGAGAAACCATTTTTTTTAACGTTTCTCTATTTTGTATATTTTCTTCCATTTCTTTGAGTTTATCTTGCAGTTTTGCATCTGAAATATCCAAATTGTTTGACAAATCTTTAATGCAGTCGAGATATTTCAGAGCAACTTGTTGTTGATTGAAATAAATCGAATAACTCAAATCAGCCCCGTAAATTCCGAGATTTATGGCAGCTGCCCTGTTTGTTGAATATCTGACTCCTAACTCTGTTTTGTGAAGGAGTTTTAAGTCGTAATCAACGCCTGTTGACTGTATTATATAAGCGACCTCCAAGGGCGAAGGTAGCGTATAATAAACAGCGGCTTCGTTGTGTCCAGAAGTCTTTTCTTTGGCAGCCTCGCGCATATCTTTTTTGGTTTTGTAGGGTGTTCCTGATGAACCACAACCGCACAAAACTGATACCAAAAGCACCAATACAGGTATTATGTGTTTCGTTCTTTTCATAAATAATCTGCTAACTTTTTAGATTATAACTGATTATCTAAAGTCTTTATTGCAAAATTTTTGACAAAGATAATATTTTCTGAAATAAAAAACGTTATTTTCAGATAATTTTTTTTAACTTTGCCGTTGCTATTTTAATATTTAGTTGTATGAACAGTCAAGAAAGAAAACTTTTTTTGCAAAAATTGCAAAACGATTCTGATTCTCAGCTGCCCGGTTTGCTTCATTATTACCGCGAAAACGGTGATGCCGTTTTGTTGCCGAACGTCTTGGAGCTTTTGGTTTCTAACCGTTCTCAAGAGGTTAAAAGCGTTATTTACGACATTATCAGCAGTCTGAAAACCTCTGAAACCGCATTTATGGCTTTTGATTTTATGTCAAAGGTTCAAGACCCCGGGATTAAAAAATCCATTATTTCCTCATTGTGGCTTTCCGGAATGGATTTTACCGAAAAGGCGGAGGAAATTGTTAATATGCTGTTGAGTTTCAGCGATTTTGAAATAGTTTTCGATATTCTGACACTTTTAGAAAACTGCACCTCTAATCTCGATAATAAGACTGCTTCGATGCTGTTTGACAGAGTGTTAGAGAAAAAGAAAACTGCTCAGGAGCATTTGCTTGGAATATACCAAGCAGCTGAAGAATACTTAAAAACCTTAGAACAAAGACCTTTGTTTTAAGGTTTTTACCAATTTTTGTACGGTTTTTTTGCGAGTTCGGAGTTGAAATAACGGGTATCTGTTGTTACTTCTTCGCCTAAAAAATCCGGTTTATCAAAACGTTGGGTTTCGTATGTCAGCTCTATTTCTGCTAATAATAATCCTTCGTTGTCCCCGTAAAATTCGTCAATTTCCAAAACCATGTTTTTATAATTGACTATATATCTTGTTTTTTCCACAATATTTTTGCTGCAAAGTTTCAGCATTTCGTGGGCATCGCTTGCAGGAATTTCATATTCCCATTCGTTACGGGTGATTTCTGTGTCGGCGACGTTGCTTTTTACCGTTATAAAACCTTTGTCGCCTTTTATTCTAATTCTTACCGATTTTTGCGGCGACGAGTACAAATAACCTTGTACTATGTAAGTACTGCTTGAGGCAAGATGTTTGAATTCACCTTTTACTAAAAATTTCCGTTCAATTTCGTAAGCCATTTTTGTTTCCTTTTTTTAAACTCTGATTCCGATTACGATAATATCGTCCAATTGTGTATAATTGGTTCCAATCCATTTTTCATGAGTTGCTATAACGATTTCTTCTTGGCGATCCATGGAATAACCGTTAATATCAAGGAGCATTTTTTCAAAGTTTTTGGTTAAGAATTTTCTGCCGTGTTCGCCGCCGAACTGATCGATGTAACCGTCAGAGGTAAGGTAGAAACTATCTCCTTTTCTGAGTTTGTATTCTTTTTGAGAAAATCTTTCTTTCTCTCTGATATACACACCGATAGGCATAGGATCAGCAGGCATTACCGTAAGTTTTGTATAACTACCTAAGTTTTCTCTTAAAAATTCCGGTTTTGCCAAATCGCTTTTTGCCAAATCCTCTTCTTCATGTGAAAATCTTTGAATCAAATAGCCGTTATTATTAGCACCTGAGAAGGTTAAACTATTGTCTTTCAGATTGTATTTTACTAGTGATAAGTCCATACCGTCTTTTTGAGCCGAATTCATAGACTCTTGGTGTAGAGCGATTTTGATTTCTTTTCTTAATTCTGTCAAAATATCGGCAGGTTCATGTACGTTTCTTTCCGCAACGATTTTGTTGAAAAGCGAAACGCCCAACATACTCATGAACGCACCCGGAACGCCGTGTCCCGTACAATCGGCTGCTACGATGTAAACAAAATCCTTGTTATCGCTGTAAAACCAATAATAGTCGCCGCTGACGATGTCTCTTGGTCTGAAAACAAGGAAATATTCAAAGTTGAAAGTAGAAAGGAAAGTCGGGGATGGACATACCGCAGTTTGTATACGTTTAGCGTATACGATACTATCTGTGATAGACTGGTTTGCCTTTTCGATGATTTCCTTTTGTCTTGAAAGCTCGTTGTTGATGCTCATAATCTCGTCGTTTTTGGTAACGAGAACGGCATTTTTTTGTTCAATTTCTTTTTGCTGCTCTTTGAGTTTTTTGTTTTTCTTTCTCATCATGATAAACACGACGATGAAAAACAAAATCATTGCAAATGCCATATAAACTATAAGACGCATTTGTTTAGCCGCCTTTTGTTGGTTTTCAATCGTAAGAGCTTGGTTTTTACGTTGTTCTTCCAAGAGTTTGATTTCCCTTTGGTGGTCTTTTTCAGCAGCGTCTTGCAATTTCAATCTGGTTTCCGCTTTTTCCCTTTCCAACTGAAGTGCACGGATTTCGTTTTCTTTTTTCAACGCTTCTTGTTGTTGGCGGGCAAGAATAAGGGATTGTTCGATACGCTTCTTTTCCATTTCCTGAATTTCATTGTTTTTGGTAAGAAGTTCGATTTCCCTCTGACGGTTTTCTGCTATAAGTTGGAGATTTGCAGCGTTAAGTTCTGTAAATTCCTCTTTATCAAGTCCTTTTTGATATTTTTCTTCGGCATCGGCAAGTTTTCTTAACTCTTCAGCCATTCTGCGCTCGCGCATCTCTTTTGCCATTTGCGAAGAATCTCTCAAAGAAAGATACTTTTTATAATAATCTGTTGCTTTTTTGTCCTCGCCTTTAGCAGATAACACTTTATTATATGTAATATAAACGGCTTTTCTTAATTCACCGTCGTCATCATAACCGTTATCGCTGGCTTTTTCCGCCTCAATAACAGCTCTTTCTACATGATATTCAGCGTTATGTAAGTCTTCCTCTTTGAGATAAATTAGTGCCATGATGTTGTCTATAGTAGCCGCTTCAAAATTCTGATTGTATTTTTGACGGATTGCAACAGCTTTTTGAAGGTTTTCTATGGATTTGTCTAAGTTGTCCATATTTTGATAGCATAGACCAAGACTTGTGTATGTACCGGCGTCAATTTTTTCATCGTTGGAGAATTTCTTGTCGGACTCCAACAACTGAGTATAATATTTTATCGCTTTGTCATATTTACGTATGCAGACATAGCAATATGCCACGTTGTTGAGTGCATTGAGGGATTCTTTGATATTATCGTGAGCCGTACATAAATTGTACAAATCGTAATTGCATTTGAAAACTTTGTCGTAATCTTCTTGTTTTTGATAGATTTCGTTAAGACGTTGATATACCATTTTGGTATTTTCCCAATCGTCACGTTCGCGGTATTTTTTCAAAAGAAGTTCGTATCCGACAATTGATTCATCGTATTTGCCTAACATGTAATTGCAAATAGCGAGATATTTCGTATTGGCTATGATACCATCTTCGTTAGATAATTTTTCTTGTTTGCTCAAAGCCTCTTGGAAACTTTCTGCCGCCTTTTGATAATGTCCTCTGTTGAAATATACCAAACCGATTTGCGTTACTATTTCCGCATCACGTTTGGGCTGGTTCATTTTTTCCAGAAGTTTACGGGCTGAAAGATAACATTCAATAGCCTTAACAGGTTGATCGTCAAGAATATCTACGTGTCCTAACATCAAATACGAGTTAAGGGTGGTGTTAGTATCTTTCGCCATTTTGGATGCCGTAATTGCTTTTTGAGCCGACTCCAAAACTTTTGCGTATTGTCCTAATGTTAAATACCGGTTTGAGAGTTCATAATACCATTTTCCACTTTTTGGATCTTCCGGATTTTTGTTAATAAGATTGATAAGACTGTCCCGTTCGCGGATAGTATTTGCTTTGTTGTTTTGGGCACTCAGACCGCTACAACAAAATACTGACGCAAACAGTAGCATGAATACTTTTATATGTTTTTTTAATATCTGCATCTTTACAGATTGTTTTTCCTCTTGTTGTTATTACAAATTAAGTTCCAATTTTTAATAAAATAATCTCAAATTCTAAAAATCGTACGTAATTCCGAATGTAAAAGTTCTGAGTAGTTGCGGATTGTAATTCAAATCCACGTCCATTTCAAAGGCATCCATTCCGCCGTAAAGTTCATTGGTTACGTTAGTTACCTTCATCATAGCGGAAAGATTTTTCGTAAATTTCGCTGAAAGTACCAAATCCAAATCATAATACGAAGGAGCCCAATAAAATTTATTATCAATGCCTTCGTAATATTTTCTTGAAACTTTTGACGAATATATATTGTCTGCCCTTAAATGCAATATTTTCCAAAAGTCAAAATCAATTGAGATTTGTGCCAAAGATTTCGGCACGCCTCTGACGTAATTAATTTTTGTAACCTCTTTTTCACCGTTGTTGTATATTGTAAGCGTTTCTTCTCCGATTGCATACGTATAACTGCCCGAAATGTTAAGATGTATCGGTTTTATAATGTCTTTGAACACTCCGATTAATTGCAAACTATAAAGTTTTGATTTAGCATCCGATTCGTTGATATATGCCCTTGTGTATTTTCTGTCATTGTTGGCGTTCATTAAGTCGGTGATTCCGACAGAAAAATATCCCGGAACGATATAATCCGAATTTTCGTCCGTTGTCATCCAAACTCCGTATTTTTCGATGTAGTTAGATATATCGTTCATGGCGTACATCGTTCTAAAGAGTGGATCTCTTACCCTATTGGTATAGCCTACAAGCTCGAGATAATTGGTTTTGTTGAGATTGTACCTCAAGCCGACCTCCGTAGCGGAGATATGTTCCGGCGTAAGTTTTCCCACAGTGGGAATATGGTGATATGCAATAACATAACCGTTAGGAGCCTGAGGATTTTCCATAGCAACCGACACTGTATAATATAATTGGTTTGCAGCGGGGCTTTTGTAAGCGAAACCTTCCGAGGCTCTGATATTGAATTTGTCAGTTACTTTCCAAAGGAATGCGATACGCGGATTGAGTGATGCACCCCATTGCGAACTATAATCGTATCTTAAACCTGCCGTAATATTGACGGGGCTGAAGTCGTAATCGGCTTGCATATATGCACCAGCTTGCCAATAAGTAAACGGATAAATACCCCAACTACCTAAAATGGGATACTTAAAATCGCTTTTTTCCGAAAACATTTTGTACGATTTGAAATCGAATTTCGTGGAATTATCGGTTGTTTTTGGTAAAACGCCGGTGTAAGTAAACGAGCCGCCGCCGTTAATTGAAAACTTATCTGAAATTTTGAACTCCATGTTTTCCTCAAGTCCCAAATCATCGCTTGCACCCCAGAAATATAAATTATTTTTGTCCCAGTTTACAGAGCGGTAAGAGTTTTCGTCCATTCTGTAATGAATTAAGTGGAGCGAAGTGTTTGATGTAAAAATTCCCGCTTGAATGTCAGAGGAGACTACAAAACGATGTATGTATTCACCGAAAAGCGAATTAGGATCACTATAATTATAAGTGAACGGACTTACGCCGTGGTTGGTGTAATCCATTCTGTGCATTAAATTGTATGAGAAACTAAATGCCCTGTATTTTACCTCTGCGCCTAATTGAGTAGCTTTTTGCGGGCGTTTGCAAATTTCAGGATACAAAAAATCACCTTTATAATTAACGAAGTAATATTTCATGTCGTTGAAAAGAAAGTTGTATTTCTCGAACATACTTTCGCTAATCATTTCTTGTGCAATATTGTATACATTACCGTCAACTGCTTGAATTTGAATCTCTTGTCCGTGCTGAAGAAAATAATTCCAACGGTTATAAACCTCGGCATCGCTACCATCGGGAAGGTTCATTTCATTGACATTGAGATTAGAACCGTAAAAAGATATGGCTGCAACGTGTTTTCCGTGACCTATTTTGATACCCGTGTTGAAATTCAGATATTGTTTACCGCCTGAACCTATCATAATATCGGCACTTGTAAAACCTTTTTCGTCCGGGGATTTTGTAACTATATTTATGACACCACCGCACGCATCGTTACCGTAAGAGGCTGAGGCGGGACCGTAAACGATTTCTATCCTTTCTGCTTGTCTTATAGGGAGATTTGCACTCAAAGGCATACCTACGGAGCCGGATGGTTTTACATCAACACCGTTTATAAGAATTTTGGAGTATGTGTTGCCCGTCATACCCCTTTGCATAAAACCTTCGCCTAATTCTGCACCGGCAGGTTGAGCAACTCTGATACCCGGTACGTTTTTGAGAACGTCGCATAGAGTTACATAGCCGTGAGTTATAATGTCGTCATGTGTGATAACATATACGGTAACTGGCAATTCTTCAGCACTTTTAGAAGATCTTGCCGCACCGATTACTTGTTTCTTTTCTCTTACTTCAAGGTTAATATTGCCGTAACCGAGAATATCTCTCTCGATAATTTCGTCAAAATCGTCGTTTTGCGCAAAGACGAAAAACGGACTAACTGTCAGTAATAAAAGCAGATAAAAGTTTTTCATGTGCCGTGTTACTTGTTAGTGTAAATTTTTGTCAAAGAAAATAAAAATTTTTAAAATATGCAAATGCAAACACTCTTTTTTTTTACCTAAATTGCGTTTCAAAACTTCCAAAAAATATTTGGCTTATTTTTTGAAAAAAAATTGTTAGTTCTTAAAAAATATTATATCTTTGATTTCGCAAAAAAATAGATTTTATGGACACAACAATAATAGCGGTCAGCAATCATAAAGGCGGTGTCGGCAAAACGACATCAGTGGTAAATATCGGAGCCGGATTGGCTTTGATAGGTTATAAAGTCCTGCTCATTGATATGGATCCGCAGGCTAATATGACACAAAGTTTTGGTATTAACAAAGCTAAAGTTTCTGTATATGAAGTACTTAAAGGTGAGGCTGAGGTAGAAACGGTCGAAGTTTTTGAAAATTTGGAAATTTTGCCCTCTACGCTTGACCTTTCGGGTGCGGAGATGGAATTAATCAACGAGGCAGGCAGAGAGTATATTTTGGCGGAGGCAATAAACGATGTCGCTAAAAAATACGATTATGTTTTTATTGATTGTCCGCCTTCGTTGGGGCTTTTAACGATTAACGCTTTGACTGCCGCTAACGAAGTTTATATTCCGCTTCAGGCGCATTATTTGGCGATAAAGGGTCTGACAAAGATTATCGAAGTCATCGGTAAGGTTAAGAAAAGGCTTAACAAGAAAATTGAAATTACAGGAGTTTTTGTAACGCAATTTGATAAGCGTAAAGTTCTTCACAGAGATGTTGTAGACACTATTTACACGTATTTTCAGGAGAAACTTTTTGATACGAAAATTCGTGAAAACATCGCTTTGGCAGAGGCTCCGAGTCAGGGAATGGATATTTTCCATTATGACCCGCAAAGCAAAGGTGCTGAGGATTACAAAAGGCTTTGTAAGGAAATCATTGAGCGTCATTTAGATGACGATGAGCAAGAAGAAAACTCTAAGGAGGATTAACATAAAATAAAGTTGTTATGGCAAAAAAAAATTTTAAGGGCGGGCTTGATAGTTTGATTGAAAACTCGCTTGGAATGAAACGTTTGAAATCGCGCAAAGGCGAGATGAAAGGCAATCCTATTGACCTTGAAACTCCTGATTCAGCCCCTGAGGAGAATAATCAAGAGGCTGAAAATGAGGAAGTTAATATTAAGGAAGAAAAAAAGGAAGTAAAGCCTAAAGAAAAAAAAGTTTCAAAGCCTAAAGAGGAGAAAGAAGAGTCTTTGGAGGCTGAAAAACCTTCGAGTGATTTAGAGGATGAAAAACAAGAAAATAACGAATCGTCTTTAGAAGAAAAGGAAGACGATAGCCAAACGGTTGCCTATTTAAAAAGTGTGATTCATGATTTAAGGCATGAATTATATTTGTGGCGCAATGCAAAAATTGACATTCAGATTTTTAACAAAACGCTTCATCAGCACAATTTGAAATACAATCCCGAAAACAACGAAATTGAAGATTTATAAATCCTCAATTTCGTTATGATTTTCAGGAAAAATAAGTTTCGGATTGTTTCTGGGGTGAAAACTCAGAATCGTATCTCTTAGATATTCGTCATCGAGATGCGTATAAATTTCCGTAGTCTGAATGGATTCGTGTCCTAACATCTCTTGAACGGCTCTTAAATTTGCGCCGCCTCTTACCAAATGCGTTGCAAATGAATGTCTTAGCGTGTGCGGGCTGACATGTTTGTTGATGTTTGCTTTTTCGCATAGACGTTTTATGATTGTGAAAATCATAACCCTTGAAAGTTTTCTGGCCCGGCGGTTTAAGAATAAGTAATCTTTGTTTTCTTTGTTGATAATCAGATGACAGCGCATTTTTTCGTTGTAATAGCCGATGTATTCTAAGGCTATCGAACTAATCGGAACAAATCTTGTTTTGTTGCCTTTTCCCGTGATTTTAACAAAACGGTGTTCAAAATTTATGTCTTGAATTTTTAAGTTTATTAATTCAGAAACCCTGAGTCCGCAGCTGAATAGCATTTCGATTATAGCCCTGTTTCTTTCGCCTTCGTAAGAAGATAAATCGACAGCTTTTTCTAACGCATTGATTTCTTCAACAGTCAGAACTGTAGGCAGTTCCATGCCGACTTTCGGTCTTGAAAGCAAATATGCCGGGCTTGATTCTATTTTTCCTAAATTTATCAAATGATTATAAAAATGTTTTACTGCGCTTAAAATTCTTGCTTGAGATTTCGGTGATAAATTCAGCTGACCAATCCAAACCATAAAATTTGAAAGGTCGTCCAAGGTGAGAGTTTCCAAATTTTTGTCCCCTAAAAAATTTTCTGAATAAAATATTAGTTTTTCTATATCGTCTTTGTAGGCTTCTATTGTGTTGTCAGACATAGACCTTTCCAAAGTCAAATGTTCTATGAAATTTTCTAAATGTATTTGATTTTCAGTGTTCATATTTGAAAAAAAATAACGTTTACGGATTAAGCATTTTTTTCTCAAATCCGTAAACGTTTCTTTTGGTGGATGTTTTTTTATTCTAAACCTTTGCCGTGGCAGTTTTTGTATTTTTTACCGCTGCCGCAAGGACAAGGATCGTTTCTGCCGACTTTTTTCTCACCTCTTACGATAGGCTGAACTTTCTGTTGAGGACGTTCTTGCTGACGTTGTTGAGGTTGCGGTTCGTCAGTGATTTTTTGTGCTTCTTCTTGAGTAGCACGGAGTTTTTCCTGTTCGCGTTTGAGAGCCATAGCCCTTGCTTGTGCTTGTGCTAATGCTTGAGCTTGTGCTTGAGCTACTTCGTCAGGGTTTTGAATAGGAATCTGACCACGCATAATCGTAGAAATTATTGACTTGTTGTTTTTGTCCAACATCTTGTCAAACAAGCCGTTAGATTCGATTTTGAAAATTACCAACGGGTCTTTCTGTTCGTATCTTGCATCTTGAACCGCTTGTTTCAAATCGTCCAAATCTCTTAAATGCTCTTTCCAATTTTCGTCGATTGTGATAAGCATTATGATTTTTTCAAACGCTTTGGTAATTTCGCGACATTCTGTTTCGTATGCTTTTTTAAGATTAACACGGATTTGGAAAATTCTGCGTCCGTCTGTAATCGGAACAACGATGTATTCATAACGGTCGCTGTAATTTTCATAAACGTTTTTAATCGTAGGCATAGCCTGTTCGCGGATGATTTTCATCTTTTGCGAGAGGTTGTTGAATGCCGTATCAAACAATTTATCAGCGATTTTCTCGTTTGAAAGTTTTAAGAAATCTTCTTCTGAAACGGGGTTTTGGATTCCCAAACTTTTTGAAACCTCCAATGCGAAAGCTACGAAATCACCTTCGTTATGATAATGATTTGCAATGTTTTCGCAAGCATCGTTGAGCATATTTGTAAGTTCAATGTCAAGACCTTCGCCGAAAAGTGCGTTTCTGCGCTGACGGTAAATTACTTCACGTTGCTTGTTCATTACGTCATCATATTCCAAAAGGCGTTTACGGATACCGAAGTTGTTTTCTTCGACTTTCTTTTGTGCTCTTTCGATAGATTTTGTAACGATGCTGTGCTGAATTACTTCGCCTTCTTCCAAGCCCATTCTGTCCATCAAAGCGGCAATTCTTTCGCTTCCGAAAAGACGCATCAAATTATCTTCCAAAGAAACGAAAAACTGTGATGTACCCGGGTCGCCTTGACGTCCGGCACGACCTCTTAACTGTCTGTCTACACGTCTTGACTCGTGTCTTTCAGTACCGATGATTGCAAGTCCGCCTTTGGCTTTTACCTCGTCTGAGAGTTTGATGTCGGTACCACGACCTGCCATGTTAGTTGCAATCGTAATTGCACCTTTCTGACCTGCCGCAGCAACGATTTCAGCCTCGCGAGCATGCTGTTTAGCGTTCAAAACGTCATGATCCAAGTGTCTCATTAACAGCATCTTGCTTAATAATTCAGAAACCTCTACTGATGTCGTACCAACAAGTACGGGACGACCCTCTTTGTGGATTCTTTCAATTTCCTGAATTACGGCATTGTATTTTTCACGTTTGGTCTTGTAAACCAAATCGTTTTCGTCTTTTCTGATAACGGGCAAATTGGTCGGGATAACGCAAACGTCAAGTTTGTAAATGTCCCAAAATTCGCCTGCTTCCGTTTCCGCCGTACCGGTCATACCCGAAATTTTCTCGTACATACGGAAATAGTTTTGAAGCGTTATCGTTGCAAAAGTCTGGGTTGCAGCCTCGACTTTAACATTTTCTTTTGCTTCAATTGCTTGATGAAGACCGTCGGAATAACGTCTGCCTTCCATAATACGTCCTGTTTGTTCGTCAACAATTTTCACTTTGTTGTCCATAACGACGTATTCTTGATCTTTTTCAAACATTGTGTAAGCCTTCAGCAACTGATTGATGGTGTGGATTCTTTCGGATTTAACCGCATAATCCGACATAAGTTTGTCTTTTTTAGCGATTTTTTCCTCGTCAGAAAGTCCTGAATGTTCGATTTCCGCAACCTCGCTGCCGACATCGGGCATTACGAAAAACTGTGGGTCGTCAGAGTTGCCCGTGATAAGGTCGATACCTTTTTCCGTTAAATCTACCGAATTTTGTTTTTCTTCGATAACGAAATAAAGTTCGTCCGTAATTTCAGGCATACGTTTGTTGTTTTCGGCCATGTATTCGCCTTCGGTAGCATTCAAAAGCACTTTGTTGCCTTCCTCGCTCAAAAATTTAATCAAAGCGTTGTTTTTGGGAAGACCTTTCCACGCTTTTAATAATTTAACGCCGCCTTTTACTTTATCGCCTTGTTTGATAAGAGTTTTAGCCTCGTTCAAAAGCTTGTTTACCAATTGTTTCTGATGTTCAACAAGCATTTCTACTTTGGGTTTAAGGCTCATAAAGAGTTGCATATCGTCGCCTGCCTTAGGAACGGGTCCGCTAATAATTAAAGGTGTACGGGCATCGTCAATCAAAACTGAGTCTACCTCGTCTACGATTGCAAAAACGTGTTTTCTTTGTACTAACTCCTCTGGAGAGGCGCACATATTGTCCCTCAAATAGTCAAAACCGAATTCGTTGTTAGTACCGAAAGTTATGTCTGAATAATAAGCTTTTCTTCTTTGAGGCGAGTTCGGCTGGTGTTTGTCGATACAATCAACGCTAAGACCGTGAAATTGATATAACATACCCATCCATTCGCTATCACGTTTTGCCAAATAATCGTTTACTGTAACAACGTGTACGCCTCTGCCTGTCAATGCGTTGAGGAATACAGGAAGGGTTGCAACGAGAGTTTTACCTTCACCGGTTGCCATTTCCGCGATTTTGCCTTGGTGGAGAACTATACCGCCGATTAACTGAACGTCGTAATGAACCATGTTCCATGTCAAAAGGTTGCCTCCTGCTCTCCATGTATGATTGTAATATGCTTTGTCGTTATCAATTCTGATGCTCTCGAAACGTGTGGCAAGTTCTCTATCGAAAGGTGTTGCCGTAACTTCGATTTCTTCGTTTTCCTTGAACCTGCGGGCAGTGTCTTTTATAATTGCAAAAGCTTGAGGGAGAATTTCATCGAGTTTTTCGCTGAGGATTTTCCTAATTTGCTTTTCTGTTGCTTCGATATTGTCATAAAGTGTTTCCTGTTCTTTTACTGACAATGTTGCCGAGCCTTCAAGTTGATTTTTATAGCCGGCGAGATTCTCTTCTTCCGCTTTTACGGATTCTTTGAGCTCATCCCTTAATTTTTGGGTTAATGCTCTTAATTCGTCGTTGCTTAAATTTTTTAATTTTGCATATTCGGAATTAATTTGCCCCACTATCGGCATCATTTTTTTGATGTCTTTGGAGGATTTGTCTCCGAAAAAAGTTTTAAAAATGTTTTGCAGTAAGCTCATTTATGTATGAAAATTTATTATATTGCTGATTATTAATTACTTGGGTAAAAAACCCGTTAAATTTCAAATGCAAAGATAAATTTTTTTCTGAAAAAAAGGAATATTAATTACAATAAAATATCATTCGGCATAGTTTTTTCTGATTTTTTTTCATTACATTTGTAAAAATTTTTCAAAAATATGAAGTATCGTTCGGTTCAATACGGTGTGGTTTTTATATCAGTGCTTTGCATTTTGGTATTGGTGATAACCATGCTTTTCTATTACGGAGTTCAACAAAAACAAAATCAGGAAATCAGCCGTTTATCGTTGGAGGAACGTAACATGATGATTCATAACGTTTTGGAGATAAAACGCCAACAATGTTCGGCTACCGTTCACGAAAATTCGGCGTGGGACGAATTAAGGGAAAAGGTGCTGGCAAAAGATTCTGATTCAGAGTGGTATATAGACAATATCAGTTCAATGCCGGAGTCGTGTTCTGCTGCGAGTGTCGGTGTTTTTGATGTTGAGGGCGATTCCGTTTTCGTTTATAATTTTGAAGGGTATGGAGAGTTTCCGCTTTTTAGGGATTTAAAAATTCCTTCGCTTTTGAAAAATGCTCCGAAAAACGAGTTCTTTTCATACGTTAATGATTCTCTTTTTGAATATTTTTGCGAAGGTATTGTTCCTTCTGACGATATTAACACCCGTGAGGAAACTCCTGCTGGTTATCTTATAATGGCGCGTCATCTCGGATGTGATTTATTGGAACAGTATTCCGAGATTATGGGTAACATTGACATCAGAATTGTTAAAAACGAAACCGCAGCTGAGGAATTGAAAAACGAAAATTCAAACGAGTTTTTCTTGTCAGTTCCGCTTTTAAATCAATATCAAAATCCTGTGGCTTATATGTGTTTCCTTTCGGAAAATGCTGTTGATAAGCAATTTAAAACTCTTGTGCCGGTTTTGAACCTAATCGGTGCAATTGTGTTGGTGATGTTTATGTTGGTTTTGGTTTATATCAGACATTACATTATTCGTCCGCTTGTTTCGCTTGTCAAAATTTTTGAGTCGGACGACATGAAAAACGTTAAAATACTTAAAAAACATAAAACTGAGTTTGGTGTTTTGGCATTTTGTATTGAGAAATTTTTTACCCAAAAGCAAAGACTTGAACAACTTTTTGCTGATTTGGAACACAAACAGAATGAGCTTGTTCAGCAGCATGAGGTTTTGTTGGAACAGAAAAAAGAAATTGAAAGCCAAATCGAAAACGCCCGTGTTTTGAATCTTCAAATCATGGAGCGTAATAAAGAAACCGAAAAACAAAACGTTAGAATTTCTGTTCAAAACGAGCAGTTGAAAGAAATGACCAATACCCTCAAAGAGAATCAGTCAAGTCTTGAAACCTTGCGTCATAATCTTGAATTTAATTCTCTTGCTTTGGAAAAAGCTAACAAGGAAATGCTTGATAGTCAGAATTATGCAACAAGATTAAGAAACGTTTTGATGGTAGCTGACACTCCCGCTAAACATATTTTACCGGAGTATTTTGTGTTTCAAATGTTCAGGGAAAAAGTCGGCGGCGATTTTGTTTTTGCCAAAAAAATTGACAAATGGGTTATTACCGGTGTCGGTGATTGCAATATGAGCGGTATTCCCGGTGCGTTGCTTTCAGCGTTGGACGTTTATTTATTGAACGAGGTTTTGGATTTCTCAAAGGTTGCGGAATTACGTCCCGATATTATTCTTAACTCATTGAATAAGAAGATTTTAGCAACGATGGGCGAGGAGTATATGACGGATGTTAATAGGGACGGTCTTCATATTTCGCTTTTTATGTACAATACCGAAAATTATAAAGCTTATTTTGCGGCTTCAAAGAGGACTGTTTTTGTGGTTCATAAAGGCGAACTTGAGGAATATTTCGGAGATAATCTTTCTGTGGGAAAAATTACCGATGACAAACAATTCCGCAATGTGGAAGTTAATGTTACCGAAGGCGATCTTGTTTATATGTATTCTAACGGTTGTACGGATATAATCGGCGGACCTTTCTGCAAAAAACTTACTGTAAACAATTTTAAAAACCAAATATTAAAGAAGTATTCATATCCGTTGTTATCCCAAAAAACAGACTTTAAACACTTTTTTGAAGATTGGGTTGCAGATTTGGAACAAACTGATGACGTAACGCTTTTTGCGTACAGAATTATGTAAACGGATAATTTTTTTTAAAGAAAGAAAAAATTTTTTTTAGGGTAATGTGTGGCACTGAGAATAATCAGGAGGTTTTTCGTAACCGTCTGATAATTACAGATAAAGAAATAGAAGAAAATCTTAAAGTATACACTCGAAATTATTCGAAGCCTTATATGGAGGCGTTTTGTAAACACGTTCTCAATCATATAAGAAAGGTATGGTATAGGGCGGAGTTTATCGGTTTTGATGATTTGCCGAAAAGAAACAATCCTGATTCTCCACTAATTTATGCGACCAATCATTCGGGTATGGCTTTCCCTTGGGATGCTATTGTTTTTATTTCGGAAATTGCTGACAGAAAATATTCAGACCCGGATGGTATTAGGGCTTTGATTTCGCCGATGCTGACAAAATATCCGTATATGTGTCCGTTTTTGATTGACGGTTTGTGGTGGAAAGCGGGTTGTATTAATGCTACGCTTTTGAATTTTGAGACGGGTATGAAAATCAATCAGTCGAATATTTTGATTTTTCCCGAAGGTATTGACGGTATCGGTAAAGGTTTTGATAAACGTTATGAATTTCAGAGCTTTAAGACTTCGTTTTTAAGAATGTCAATTCGTTATAAATCCGATGTTATACCTTTTTATGTGGTAAATGGCGAGTTTAATAATCCTTTGGCTTATAATATTAAACCTTTAACGAAATTTGTCAGAAAATTCGGAATGCCTTTTTTCCCGTTAGGACCGGTAATTTTTATGGCAATTTTTCAGCCGTGGATTTTTTATGTTTCCTTGCCCTCAAAACTTACTTTTATAATGGGAAAGCCGATAAAGGTTTACGACATGGTTGAACAAAAACCTTACGGAGATTTTTCGCAAAAGGAGTTGAAATCAACAGCGGAAGAAATCCGTCAGATTATGCAAAATGAACTTTCTTCGTATAAAGAAAAATACGGAAAAAAGTTTTATGATGTAAGGGGTCTTTTGAAATCAATGTGGAAAAACCGTCGTTATTTTTTTCGTTATTTTCCAATGTTTTGGCCCTTGGTTATGACATATTTTGATGTTAATTACGATGAAAAAATGGGAGAGGAGTCTTTGAAATTTAGTTTCAAAAAGTGTTTGAAAACTATTATAAAACGTCCTATTGTTTTGGCTATGTATCTTCCTGTTTTGGGTTGGCTTTTTATATGGCTAAAGTCGCTGCGGATTATGAAAAAACGGTTTTAAGTAAAGAAAACAAAAAAAAAAATTAATAGCACATGAAACATTTATTTATATTATTGTTTTTTATTTTGCCTTTTAGCTTATTGGCTCAGACCAAAAAATCGGATAAGTATTTTCAACAAGGTTTGATACTTTTTGAAGCTGAAAAATATGAAGAGGCTGTTCCTTATTTTCAGAAAAGCGATTCATTGGACAAAGCAAAATTGGATATTTCATCTCCAAATTATTACCGTGCGGAACTAAAACTTGCAGATTGTCGGAGTGAAATTTTAGAATCGGAATATGTTAAAGGAAATTTTAAAAGCGCACTCGAGTATGGAATTCTTGTAATGGAAAGCCGTAAAAAAATCTTGGGAGAACATCCTGACTATGCCGAATCGTTAAACGATGTTGGTGTATTATATTGTTTGTTAGGTAATTATAATGAGGCTGCCAAAGTTGTAAATCTCGCATTGGAAATATATAAGAAAACTTTGGGCGAAGAAAACGAAAAATACATTAACGTCCTGAATACTCTTATCAACATCAATCAATACATGGGCAACGATTTGGAGGCAATTCGACTCGGAACTATTGCAATTGAAACTCATAAAAAAGTTTATGGAGATGACGACCCAGATTATGCGATACTTTTAGGTACAGTAGCAAAAAGTTATGCAAAAATAGAAGAATATGAAAAGGCGATCCGTTTTGCTGAGATTGCAAAAGAAATTTTTAAGGCAAAATTAGGAGAAGAACATGGTTATTATGCCACCACATTAACAGCTCTTGCTATGTTTCATTATTATGTACAAAACTATGCAGAAGCAGTTAATATTGAGACTATTGCCATAAATATTAAAAAGAAAATTTTTGGAGAAAATCACCCTGAATATTCAGCATCTTTGAACAATCTTGCCGCTTATTATTCCAAATCTGGCAATTTATCTAAAGCTATCGAGTTTCAAAAAAAAGTGTTGGAGATTGATAGAAAAAATTATTATGACGAACATCTTGCTATAGCAAATTCAATAATTAGAATTGCGAATTTTTATTTTTTATCTGAAAATTACGATGAGGCTCAAAAATATTATAAGCAAGGTTATGAACTTAAAAAATCTTATATTTTGAAATATTTTTCGTCAATGACGAATAATGAGCGTGCAAATTTTTGGAATATTAATTCTGCATTTTTTTATAAGGAGTTGCCTTTTGTGGCATATAAACATTCCGATTCTACGCTTAATATTCTTGCTTATAACGGACAAGTTTTTTCAAAAGGGTTGCTTTTGAATACGGAACTTGAAATAAAAAAAGTCGTCGAACAAAGCGGTGATACGGCTTTTGTAAATCTTTATCATAAAATCCGAGAGAACCGTTCAATACTTGATAATCTTTATCAAATACCTTTGGAAGAAAGAACGATAAGTGCGGATTCTTTGTTGAAAGTCATTGATAATCAAGAGCGTCTTCTTGTGGAATCCGCAAAAGAAATCGGTGATTATACAAAAAAATTGTCAATTGATTTTAGAGATATTCAGAATAAATTGAATGACAACGATTTAGCAATAGAGTTTGCTAATTTTCGGGATACTACAATGAAACGGCGGATTTATGTTGCTTTTGTTTTAAAAAAAGGAATGAAAGCCCCGGAATTTGTAAAACTTTTTGAATTGGACGATTTTTGGGAAATCAGAAAAGACGAGTATTATACGACTGCGAAACTTTATAATCTTGTTTGGAAACCGTTGGAAAAATATTTACAAGGTGTTAAAAACGTGTATTTTTCGCCTTCTGGACGTTTCCTTACCATCGGTATTGAGTATTTGCCGGATGAAAAGGGTAATATTTTTGCTAAGAAATTTGACGCATATCGTTTGTCTTCAACGCGTGAACTTGCTTTGGAAAAGCAAATTAATCCGAAGAAAAAGGCAGCGACTTTTGGCGGTATGCGATATAATTTTTCAGAAGATAGCGAAAATATCCGTCGTGGCATTGCAAATTATTTGGCGGGTACGAAAATCGAATCTGATACAGTTGCTCACCTTTTACGTGCCTCGGATTATTCTGTTGTTGCTCTCTCTGATACTTTTGCCACTGAAGCGAGTTTTAAGAAACTTTCAAATTCGGGTTTAAAAATTCTTCATATCGGAACGCACGGATTTTATTATTCGGAATCGGATTTGGAAAATTCCGGTGTTAGTTTTTTCGCCTCTGACGAAAAAAGTGCAGAAGACAGAGCTTTGAGTTGCAGTGGATTACTTTTTGCCGGTGCTAACATTGCCGAAGAATCTGAGGCGCGAAATGCAATTCCCGAAAATTCTGATGACGGAATTTTAACGGCTAAAGAGATTTCAAGACTTGATTTCAGAGGATTGGATTTGGTGGTTTTGTCAGCGTGTCAGACAGGTTTGGGCGAAGTTACGGGCGAGGGTGTTTTCGGACTTCAACGCGGTTTTAAGAAGGCGGGCGCACAGACAATTGTTATGAGCCTTTGGGAAGTTGATGATTATGCTACAAGACTTTTAATGACGGAATTTTTTAAGAATTTGACGTTAGGAAAAAGCAAAAGAGAAGCGTTTTTGATGGCTCAAGATTATGTCAGAGAAAAAAAATCCGATCCGAAATATTGGGCTGCTTTTATAATGGTGGACGGAATGTAAATTTCGTCTTTTTTTTGCTTTTTAGAAAAACAAAAAAGGGAGAATGAGTTTCACAACTCTCTCCCTTGCTAATTATTAACCTAAACCTTTATATTATGAAAAAAAATACTTTTATTTTACACTGCAAAGTTGAGAAAAAAAATAATATCAACAAAGCGTTTAGGATTAAATAAATGTTAAAAAAATAAATATTTTTTTTCCTTTATCTTTTTTTATAATTTTGCGGAACTAAAATTCAAAAAAAATGTCAGTACATAAAGAAGTAAAAGTCGTTACGACGCAGGTTTTTCAGAATATGAAAAACAATGGCGAAAAAATCGCTATGCTTACCAGTTATGATTATTCCATTGCAAGATTGGTTGATCAAGCAGGGGTTGATGCAATTTTGGTAGGTGATTCGGCAGCAAACGTTATGCTCGGTCATCATACGACATTGCCGATAACTGTTGATGAAATGATTTTCTTTGCGCAGAGTGTTGTTAAAGCCGCAAAACGTGCAATGGTTGTCGTTGATATGCCTTTCGGCTCATATCAAGGCGATGCGCATTTGGCACTGAAAAATGCTGTTAGAATTATGAAAGAGACAGGTTGTCAGGCTGTTAAGATTGAAGGCGGAAAAGAAATTGAAGAATCTTACAAGGCTATTCTTTCTGCCGGAATTCCTATTATGGCGCATTTGGGACTGACACCTCAATCAATAAACAAATTCGGCGGTTATGCTTTGAGAGCGACCGAAGATGCTGAGGCTGAGTTACTTTTGGAAAACGCTAAACTTGTAGAACGTTTAGGTTGTTTTTCAGTCGTTTTGGAAAAAATACCGGCTGTTTTGGCAGAAAAAGTTACAAAATCGCTTACTATTCCTACTATCGGTATTGGTGCGGGCAATGTTTGTGATGGTCAGATTTTGGTTTTTCAGGATATGATTGGTATTAACGATGAGTTCAAACCGAAATTTTTACGCCGTTATGCTGACCTTTCGTCAATTATTAAATCCGCTGTCGGAAATTATGTAACTGATGTAAAATCTGGTGATTATCCTAATGCTGAAGAATCATATTAAATGAAACATTTATTATATTTGTCGTTTTTGTCGTTTTTGGCTTTTTCTGCTTGCAGCGGCGAAAAAAAATACGAAAAACTGCCTTCGGGTTTGGAATATAAATTTATCGTTAAAAACGAAAGTACTCTTAAATCCAAACCTGGGGACGTTTGGAATCTTAACATAAAGTATTATAATTCAAGTGATTCGCTGCTTTTCAATTCCAAAGAAGTAGCTCAAGATTTCGTAATGTACGCCCCTAAAGACTCCATGCAGGGTTCAATCGAGGAAGGTATTTATTTGATGGGAAAAGGTGATAGTGCGGTTTTCTTGGCGGATGCTGAAACTTTTTATGTAAAGTCAAGAAAAATGAATGTTCCTAAATTCATAAAACCGGGCGAAAAACTTTTGTTTCAAATCAAATTGAATGACATTATCGACGGTGCAGAGTATCAGAAAAGCATTGATCAGTGGGTTGAAAAAATGAACGCTCAAGAGCTTTTGGTGATTCGTGATTTCATCGAAAAATTGGGATACGAAATGCAAATAATCGAACCGGGCGTTTATAAAAAAGTTCTCAAAGCCGGCAACTTAGCCCAAAAGGAAGACGTAAAAAATGTTACGGTAAATTATATCGGCTCTTTTGTTGATGGCAGAGAGTTTGACAATACTTATAAAAGAGGTGAAGCTTTTAAATTTCCACTCGGTGAAAATAAGACTGTTAAGGGTTTTGAAGCTGCTGTTAAGTCAATGAAAAAAGGTGAAAAATCCTTGTTTATAATACCTTCAAAATTCGGTTACGGTCCATACGGCAGAAAAGGTGTTATAAAAGGTTTTGCACCGCTTATTTTTGAAGTTGAACTGATTGATTTTGAATAGTTTATGAAAAAAATATTATGCCTTTTGCTTTTTGTGGCGGTTTTGTCTTCGTTTTTTTCGTGCGGAAAGGAAAAAGACGGACGCGATGCCGAAGATGAGGCGTTAGAGAGTTTTTTTAAGCCTTACGGTGATACTTGTTTTGTTGAATACGACGGAATTTATTTGTATTTGATAGAGGAAGGCACTGAGGAATATAAAGACGGCGACGAATTAGTTTTGCTTTATGACGGCAAAACATTGGAAAATGTTGTAACATTTGCCAGTGCCGAAGTCGTAAGG
>JAEEGL014062167.1_pt1 | contig 21498 bp, 11 predicted proteins | sample 9134231 | NCBI WGS metagenome assembly JAEEGL01 (sample SAMN16246548, study PRJNA631951) | gut metagenome | biome: gut microbiome; feature: rumen; material: fiber-attached | host: Bos | place: Iran: Karaj | collected 2018-10
AGATAATAATCCTGCAAGTTATGAAACTTATAGTGAAATCAGTACAATTGATAGAAATGAACTGCGATTAGATCCTGAAAAAGAGATTTTTTCTCTTAATGTTAATTATAACACACTTCCTGATTTGGAAGCTGACTTTCCCAAAATACATGAATGGTTCCCGACTTCTCTGGAATCAGCTCTTTCTCCATCTTCTTTTGAGGTTGGTTCTGGAGGAAGAAAACCTGTTGGAAGGTTTGCTTTTGCCTGGAATGCAGATAAACTTTTTCAAAAGCTTTTGTTTCTTTTACAAAAGCTGGTTAATGAACAAAATACAAATAAAAACACATATACTGATTATTATACAACCGTTTTTATCTGCGGTTCTCTTGCCGGTGGTACAGGTTCTGGTATTTTCCTTGATATTGCTTATATGATAAGGTACATAGAAAATATTATAAACACTAAACGGATATTTATTTACAGCATGTTTGCACTTTCCTCTCTGTTTAGTGGACCAGGAATGAGTCTTAGTACAGAGGCAAACTGTTATGCTTCCTTAAAAGAACTGGACTTTTTTATGAACAAATGTAACTATGAAAATCCGGACCGTCGTTTCCATCCGGCATATAAAGATTTTTTTCACCATAATTATTCAAACGCAGCAAACAATTCACCTTTTGATTACGCTTTTTTGTTTGACAAAGCTAACAATACCGGTAATTCATTGGATTCTATAAAAGATTTTGGTGAACTGTGTGCAAAGTTTATTTATTCATTTACTGCTAATAGTATGGAAAAAGACTATAAAATTGCAGATCAATGGATGGCTATAAATAACTGTCTCATGCCAAAAATAGAGTGCAATTATAACCGCGGAAAATACAATAAACCAATAAATTATTATTCGATGGGAAACTATTCTATTATATATCCGCGGAGAAAAATAATTTATCTTTGTGCCTGTAAGCTAGCAACTGCTTATTTAAACCAGCTTGAAACTGAATCATCAGATAAATACCAAATAAAAGATTTACAAGACAAGTTAAATCACATTTCATCACAATCTAATTTTTTGGAAGCAAGTAATAATTGTGAGATTATTTTTGATTATGAAAAAGATGTTGAGACGGTATACAAATCTGTAATAACTGAAAAAGGTGAAGATTATATTCTTAAAGACCTGCACGAAAAAGTAAATGCATTACAAAATCAAAATCTTTTACATTCGATATTATGTTGTGCAGAAGAATATTTTACGAAAGAAGCAAACAGAATCAGTATTACAGATAGACTGTTAGCCGACGAAGAAAAACTAAATCACTTTATTGATGGTACTTATTTTAATAAAGCAGCCTGTTATCTTGATCTTAATTCAAAAGAATTGGAAAGTGTAAATCTTTCTATAAAGGATTCATCTTTTTATACCGTATTAATACCACATGAATATTGCAGCAGGATTTGTGACCATATTAAAGGTTTTAGTGGAGAAAAATGCCCAATGGAAGCTAATCCGGATATGCTTACTCCAGAACACACCTGCCCTATGTATGGAAAATGCTTAAAGAAAATCCTTTTGGACAATTCACCCAGACCTTTTGTAATTGAATTAACAAATAATAATTCTGAAATTACTATTGTCAGAACAACAGCTGGTTTCCCACTCCATGCTTTGAACACGGTCGCTAAAGCAAAGATTCAGTATGACGTAATAAGAGAAAAAAATGTCCGTAACCAGGATGCTGGAAATCATCAAAAAGAACAACTCCATGTTTTTGGACCAGTTGAGTTTGAAGATTTATTTGAGAAGACAACATTACTTCAAAACACATAATAGAAAAGTTACCCCACCTATGGTATAATAAACTGTATGGAAGAAAGATTTTTACCAATTGGCATTCAGGATTTTGAAGATTTGCGAAACAGAAAGTGCATTTATGTTGATAAAACTGCACTTGTGTATAAGCTCGCTCGCGAAGGAAAACCATATTTTTTAAGCCGCCCTCGCCGTTTTGGTAAAAGTCTTTTGCTTTCTATAATGGAATCGTATTTTCTTGGAAAGAAAGAGTTATTTAAAGGTCTTGCACTTGAACAGCTTGAAAAAAACTGGACTGAATATCCTGTACTTAAGATTAGTTTTGGAGCAGGTTCTTACGAAACAAAAGATAATCTTCTTTCTATGATTGATTTTATTCTCCGCCAATATGAAGAAGAGTATAAAATACAAAAATCTTCAAATAATCCAGCCATAAGATTGAACAAATTGATTACAAGTTTATTCAATCAAACTAAAAAACAGGTAGTAATCTTAATTGATGAATATGACAAACCTATATTAGATGCACTTTATTCCGAATATGAAGAACAGAATAAACAGGTACTCAGGAACTTTTACAGTCCGCTTAAGGATAATGATAAATACATACGTTTTCTTTTTATAACTGGAATTACAAAAATCAGTCACATGAATATTTTCAGTGGATTAAATCAATTAAATGATATCAGTTTAAACAGCGACTATTCTGCAATCTGTGGTATTTCGGAAACAGAATTGATTCAGTATTTTACGCCAGAAATTGAAGCTCTTGCAAAAAAACAGGAAATGACAATTACAGAAACTAAAGAAAAACTTGCATACATGTATGACGGCTACCATTTTTCACATAACGTTGAAGGCATATATAATCCTTTCTGTCTTTTAAAATGTTTTAGCGAAAAGGATTTTGGTTCCTATTGGTTTGAAAGTGGTACTCCATCATTCCTTGTAAAAACGCTGCAAAATCAACCGATTGAACTTACAAATCTTGTGAATGGTAGAATTGTAAATGAAAACCAATTCAAAAATTATGACCCCGATTCTAAAAACATGCTGCCAGTAATTTATCAAAGCGGTTATTTAACAATAAAGGATTTTGAAAAAGAATCAAGATTATATAAGCTCGATTTTCCTAATCACGAAATTGAATCGGGTTTTTTAGATGTACTGCTCCAAAAGTTTGTATCTGTACCAAATAATGATATAGGTCTAGCAATAAATAACCTGATTATTGCATTAAAAAATGATAATGTTGACAGAGTTCTTTCAATCATTAAAGCTGCAATTGCTGATTTGCCTACAATTATAAAAAAGGATATGTGCGAAAATTACTACGAATCTGTAACACATCTTATGTTTCGTATGACAGGATACAGAGTTGTATCTGAATTACAATCAGTTGCTGGACGAAGTGATGTTGTAGTTTCCACAACAAACAGTGTTTTTATATTTGAATTAAAGATGGATAAAGGCTCTGATTTTGAACAGGCAGCTGATGAAGCTTTAGCCCAAATTAATGCAAATGGCTATGCAGACCGTTTTGCTATTAGCGGTAAGAAAACATATAAAGTCGGTATAGTATTCTCCAGCACAGGTAAAGGCTTACTCGGCTGGAAAGTAGAATAAAAAAAGCATTCAGATTGTTGTTATTATTCTATTAAAGATGAAGAAACTAAACGTATTCCATGATCACCTAGCCACTGTTCGTCGTGGTGGCGACATTTAACAGCTAAATGTTCAAGTTCATAATAATAATTACCACCCCGAACTACTGCAAGATCTCCACGTTTTATAGTTTCACTAGGACCATGAGGATTCTTAGATGGCGTCTTCTTATAATATTCAGGATCCCACTTATCCCAACACCATTCATACACATTTCCACTCATATCATAAATTCCAAGTTCATTAGGAAGTTTTGTCATAACATCATGTAGTTCATAACCACTATTTTCATTACACCAAGCAACACTATCTTTATCATCACTTCCACTATATCTATAACCTTTACTTTTCTTCCCACCCTGAGCAGCATATTCCCATTCTGCTTCTGTCGGCAAACGATAACCATTTGCATTCCAATCGCAAAAGTATTCACCTCCTTCTTTTTTATAACAAGGAGTAAGATTTCTTTCTTTACTCAATTTGTTACAGAATTGTATAGCCTCAGTCCAAGTTACTTCATAAACAGGTTTATTATCACCAATGAAATCTCTATGAAACGATGGATCGAGGCGATTAGTTGGAATTGGAATCCTTCCCATTATAGCTTTATATTCCTTCTGCGTTACTTCATGTTTACAAATATAAAAACTACTTACATATACCTTATGTTTTTTTGTATCTCCATAATAATGAGGATTACCCCCATTATTTCCCCCCATATCAAAATATCCACCTTCCACATATACAAAATCACCACCTTTTTCCAATTGTTCCTTTTTTAATTCCTTTTTTAATGCAACCTCGCGTTTTTCTTTTTGCAACCGTTCTTTTTCTTGCAGTTCTTTTTCCAAACGCTCTTTCTCTAACCGTTCTTTTTCTATACGCTGTTGTTCTAACCTTTCCTTTTCCTGTATTTCTTTTTCTATTTCCAGTATTTCTTTTTCTATACTGGCAAGAAGTACTTTATCTTTTTCTAAATAATCTTGTTCTGCATTTTTTACAAGCCTAAAACCAATGTTTGTATCCTCAAACCCCTCAGAATCATTGTAGTACCCTTTTTGATCTGGGGCGTTGTACTTACGGAATGTAACTCCCCATTCACTAACGGCACAACTTCCCCCTCTTAGAACTCTATAAGTACCAGACACAGCCCCTTGAGGGGTTTTCATAAAAACATTTTCATAATCATTCCACCAATCCCAGCACCATTCCCATACATTTCCACTCATATCATATAAGCCTAATTCGTTTGGCTGTTTAGCCATAACCTCATGTGTTTCATAATCAATATCATTTCCAAACCAGGCAACAGTATCTGATTCAATACTTCCACTATATTTATATCCATTGCTTTTTTTTCCACCGCGTGCCGCATATTCCCACTCAGCTTCTGTTGGTAAACGGTAACCGTTTGCATTCCAATCACAAACATAGCCATCATAAGTCTGAGTATAACAAGGAGTAAGATTTTCTTTTTCACTCAATATGTTACAATACTCAATGGCACTATACCAGCTTACACGTTCAACAGGTAAGTTTTCTCCCTTAAACTTGCTCGGATTCTTTTTAAATATTTTTTTATATTCACGTTGTGTTAGTTCGTGCTTACTAATATAAAAACTATTAACGAAAACTTGATGGACAGGTTTTGCTGTTGAATCATCTCCCATCATAAAACTCCCACCTTCAACTAAAACAAAATCATCTGAAGATACTATTGTTTCATCATTTTCTGGTTCTGAATCATTTTTTTGAGAAGATTTTTTTTGTTTTACGACCTTTTCATTTTTAGCCTTTTTAGTTTTTTTCCCTTTTGTTTCTGGTACAGCATTTTTCACAATACGGAAGCCATAGTATTCAAAGGCGCCGGTTGGTTCGCATAAATCCTGATATTCAGCAATCTTACTTTTGCCAGCAGAATTGCCGTAGAAACCACCGCAAATACAACGTTTGATTACTTTTTCGGATTCAGAGCCTTTATAGTTTGCAACTTCTTCTGTTGATTTTGGTTCAGCGGCCCAATCCCACCATTTGTCCCAGCACCATTCTGAAACATTACCTGTCATATCAAAAATCCCAAGCTGATTAGAATTTTTTGAGCCAACCTCGTGAGTTGCAGAACCGGAGTTTTTCAAATACCAGGCAACGATTTCAATATCATCAGAACCGGAATAATCATATTCTTTTGGTTCTTTTGCACCGGCTGCTGCCCAATACCATTCTGTTTTAGTTGGAAGTCTCCAGCCATTTTTCGTAAAATCGGCAGTTACAACCTTATTTTCTATTGTATAAACAGGCTCTAAACCATCGGCAACACTTTTTGCGTTACAATATTCAATACAATTATTCCAGGTAACCATATTAACAGGTTTTACGGATTGATTATTTTCTTTTGTAGGATTTTTTCCTGTTAATGCATAATAATCTTTTATTGTAACTTCGGTTTTATAAATATCAAACGAATCTACATAAAAATTATATTTGTTTATAGAAAAATGTCCTGCAGGTACTGTTACGTAATCTAATTCAACTGGTTCCGGAGTTTCCCTTTCAAACTTTGGTAAATCAAAAGCGAAAGCTTTTAAATAATCTAAACCATAATTAAATACAATCACACCAAAGGTTGCGCCGACAATCAATAAAAACCATAAAAAAATCCAGACTTTTTTTATTTTATATAAACGTTTCATATTCTTTTCATTGAAACTCATATCAGTACCCTCATTTCTTTATATTCACTTTGTAATGAATTGTGTAGAACAATGATAAAATCATACCTAATAACAGATAGGCAAAATAGATGTAATTTTTCACTCCAAAGAAAATAATTGGAACAAACAACAAACCAATCAGAACTAAAAGAATAATCTTTACAATCTTTATTGATTTTTTAATATTTCGGTCTGGTTCATACGAAATAGAATCAGCATTATTTGATATTGCATTTGCCAGACAATGCAATAGTCTGTTGTTTTCTGTATTATCAAAGTACCGGTAAAACAATCTTTTACTCAAAGAAGTAAGATGGATTTTTTGTGCGACAGGAGTAAGAAGCAGCATCAGCATACTTGCAATTATTACTCTGTAGATAGTATCCAAAGGAATAAATACAAGGCACAAAATAGAAGACAAGACCATTATTGTTACAAAAAGATAAGTCATGATTCGTCTTACAGTATTCTTCTGTTTTATAAGGTTGTTTTCTTCATCTAGTGAATTACTTCCATACTCTACACCAGAAGCATACAATTTTACATATTTATCTTCAGGATTCAATTTACTTATAGAATTAAGGATTTCCATTTGGCGCGTATTGTCAGCATTTTCGAACTCCTCATAATACTTATCAATAAAGAAAACCTTTTCTTTTTCTTTAATATCCTTTGACAAAATGTTCCTATACTGTGCCTTTTCAATCAAAGGATGAATCTCATTTTCGTAATAAGCTTTATCAACATCATTACGCAGATAATTATCGAATAACTTACCTATAAAATCCTTATCTTCGGTACTATTCTTCACAACACCTTCAAGATAACGTCGAATACATTCATCATTTGATTTACTCTGATTTTTCTTAAGATAATTGAATAAGTTATTCTTATGATTTTCATAAACTCTTTTTTCGATTGTATTATTTTTGAACGCATAATCGAAAAGTGGAACTAATTCTACAAAATAACGCTTGAAATTCTCGTGCAGTATAGATTCTGCTATATTATTTATTACTGCAGAAAAAGCTTCAGTGTATTTTTTATCGCTTTTTACAGTATCCAGATATTTTATAATTACATTTTTATAGTTAGTATTTCTGTAGTTTTCAAGCCAGAACTCAAGTTCTTCTACCGCATTATCATCTTCCATTAATTCGGTCATAAAAGAATCTGATAAAGAATTAGAAACAAACATATCTATAACTTTATCTTCATCCTTAAGCACCTTATCTTTGTAATGGAACGGAGAGTCCAGCTCCAGTGCATAATCTATTGTAACGGTATTAAATCTTTTCAGAGAGTTCCAGCGCAATACTTTATCAAGAAGATTTTTGTATTCATTTTCAATCCAGACATACAGTTTTGATTCGTCATCCTGTAATTCACGAACTAACTTGTTTTTTAATTCTTCGTTTTTAAGATTTACAATTGCATCAGGAGAATTAAAAGTATAGCCATCGCGCTTGAAAACATTATCTTGCAAACAAAGAATGATAGAGTTTAATGCTTCTTTTGGAGTAATGTAAGTTCTTTCATTAATCCTTTTTATATCTTCTGCCATATCATCGAAACCGTTAGCTTCGAGCCACAGTTGAAGATTACTGTTTTTTACCTTAGCAAGAGTGTCGCGGAAAAATGAAAAATTATTTTCAATTCCTACAGCCATTTCTTCAATGTTGTTTGTGTTTACATTTCCACCCAAATTGCAGGAACTGCGAGGCAACAAAGTATAGCAGGTTTTCTCAAGGATGGCATCGTCATCATCACTATAATCCTGTACAATTTTATCAACCTTATTCGACAAATCATCACGACTGATTTTTTCAAGGAAAACATTCAAATCACCCTGTTTAATTCGGTCCTTTCCCAAAGATGAATACTGATGAAGGATATCAACTATTTCTTTAAAAGAATTAGCTTCAACAGGAGTTCCATTGATTCGGCCTAACAGGAAAGACTGCTGAACATCCGGTTCCTTTGTAATATTTTTACTCTGCAAAAAAGAAGTAAAACTATCTTCATTTATACTGTAGCTTCTGGCTACTGCCTGAAGTCTGTAATAAAACTCATTTTTAAGTGGAACAGATAAATCAATCTTTGAGTTTTTAACTTCTACCTCAAATACTTCTTTTTCAAATAAATCTACACCCGAAACAAAATGAATATTCCATTTTTCAAGAACAGCAATCATTCTTGAAATCAGTTCTTCATCAGAAACGACTTCATCTTTATTTTCAATGTAATCATTATAACTCTTGAACTCTTTAAAACATCTTAGTATTTCCTGTTTGTTTGTTTCTGAATCAATCAGTTTTTTTGAATCAAGCTCTTTTACTTTTTCAATAAAATCTTCTTCATAAGTATTTTGTTTGGCACCCTCTTCTACTATTACACTATCTATAAACTTTTTGGTGTCTTCATATAATTCCGGATTATAAAGTCCCAACTCTTTTGCAGATTCAACGATATCCCTCATTTCTTCTGAGGTTACAACTTTATCGTTACACTTATCTTCCAAAATAACACGAAGCATGCTTTTTTGATAATTTAAAAGAGGTTCTTTTAACTCAATTTTATATTGTTTTGGATTTGAAATAATACCGCTAAGAGTAGATAAAGCCTGAGATAAATCTACAATCTTTTTTCCATCGTTTACGCCCCAAATCTTATCTGCTTCGGCACTCCAATCCTTAACCCAGTTTTCAAAACGATTTATTTCTGATTCTGACGGCTCCTGTAAAGTTTTTACGCCGATTACACGATATACATATGGATTTCTCTTGAAGTATTCCTGAAATGACATTTTTCCATTAGGTCTACGTTCAACTAAATACTCATAAACCTTTTCAACTGGCAATGGTTCAGAAAGATTTGTGTAAGAATCAGTCTTTTTTTCTTCTTCCTCAGTTCCAACATATGATAATGAAAAACCATCAGAATCGCGTTCATCATGAGAACCTGATGATGAACCTGTTTGTGAAACTTCCTCTCTACCTTCTGGAGAACTTAAAGAAAAATCTCCATCACTTTCCTCAGAAGAAGATAATGAAAAGCCCTGACTTTCTTCAATCTGATTATTCTTATTATTTTTTTTGGATTTTGACTTTTTCTTACTCATTTTTTATCTAAACTCCATCATTTAAAAGCTTAAAGTAAACATATCTTCAATAGCATCTTTCGCTTTATCAATTTCTTCTTTAGATAAAGCTCCCTGGCGCCGTATTGAAGCATCTACCTTTTCACCAGTCTTAATATCAACACCTTCGGTTTGAATTATTCCATTATTATCAACTTTTATTGTAACCTCTACTAAATCATTTTTTGAATGCTTACCTCTTAACGGTAAAACAGCATCTCCAAGAACAGTACAGTTTGCAGGATTATCTGTTTCTCCTTCCAAAATCTCAATCTTTACTTCCGATAAATCATCGCGTCCAATTGGAACCTTAGTTGATTTTGAAGTCGGATAAGTTGTATTTTTTTCCAGGAATAATAGTGCTGTTGGTGTACCTTTAACGAATCCCTTAAGTCGTATAGAACCGGAAATAACACTTGTTGCAAAAGCAATTTTTGTTTCAACACGTTCTCCAGATTCTTCTGCTTTAGAAATATCCTCTGCCAGACAAAAACCTTCTTCAATTTTGTCGTAATTAAGATTATCTTTAAGAGTTTTTACAGTGGATCCACCTTCATGCAGAAATGCACAAATTGCTGCACCTTCGGAAACACATGTTTTAGGATTTATAAAGCCAAACAATATATCTCGTCCAGACCATTTTCTTAAAGCATTCTGTATTGATTCACAGTTACTCATGCTTCCAACCATAAGTACAGTATCAATATTATCCCAAGTCATTTTTGCTTCGCTTAAGATCTTATCACAACAAACCTTACAAAGGTTTGTCTCTTCTTTTGTTATATCTTCGTATTGTGCACGAGTAATTGTTTCTGTAATTACACCGCCTTTATATTCCATTGTAATGGAAGTTTCGTTTACACCTTCTTTATATAAATCCTTCTTTGCACGCTCACAATCAAGAACAAGTTTTCCTATTGTGAGTTCTGCTTCTGTACCAGTTTGATAATCCATATTTTGATGAAACTTTTTGTTAAACTGATCACGCATATAACCGTAAAGTTTTTCATCCCAATCCTTACCGCCTAACTGTCTGTCTCCACCAGTGTTTAACGTTTTAATTTCCATTCCATGAGGAGTCTTTTCAAGCGAAAGGATTGTAACGTCAAAGGTTCCACCGCCAAGGTCAAATACAAAAATTGTTTCCTTATCTTTATTTGAAATCGCACCATACTTATATGCAGCCGCTGTAGGTTCCGGTAAAACATCAAGAACTTTAAAACCAGCCATTTCTCCTGCAACACGAGTAGCTTCCTTTTCCTTTTGATGAAAATAAGCCGGACAGGTAATAACAGCCTTTTTAACAGGTTTATTCAAAGCCCGCTCTGCATCCTGCTTTAATTGTCCTAAAATATAAGCAGAAATCTCTTCTGGAGAAAATCTTTTTTCCCAAAAATCATAAGGCCGAGCTTCTTCTTCGATTTCGCTATAACGAACCTCATTCTTTGTTTTTCCCATTTCTCTTTTTACAAACATTACAAGGTTATTCGGATCTTCTGCCGACATTTTTTTGGCTTCTTTGCCGACAATAACCTTTCCATTCTGGTCTGTAAAATATACAGCCGAAGGTGTAATAAACTCGCCGTATTGATTTTTAATTACAGTAGTTTTTCCTTCGCTATCAATTGATGTAACAGTACAATTTGTTGTACCCAAATCTATTCCAATAATAGGGTCCATTATAACGTCTCCTTAGATATACATTTTTTATTTTGATGCTTTAAATGCAATCAGTTTTATCTGCTCTGCTCTGTCTTCATAAACTGGTACTTCTATTTCTCTTGCATATTTCTTCAATTGAATGTCTGTAAGTTTTTCCAAAGCATCTTCAATTGTAATAGATTTTGAAAGTCTGTTGTATTGTCCTTGAGTAAGTTCTGTTACATTTTCCATAAACTTTTCTTTGTACAAATTGAGTACCGTTGTTTCGTCATAATATTTTCTTAAAACTAAACGAACCCATTTATCTTTCTTTGTCATATCCTCGTTCTTAACTTCACTGCTTGAAGCTTCTTCTTTAGAACTAACATAAACAGGAGGATTAAGCTTAACATTTTCATAATTAAGAAGATTTTCATATTTTTGAAGGCTTTTTCTATTCATGTACAAATAATCCTGGAAATAGATTACAGAACCCAATGTAAACTCACGAGGAATACCGATAGAATTAATTTCTGTTGTATTCTGAGTAATTTCTCGTGATAAGAAATCTTCTCTTTCTAATTCAGGACTAAGAATAATTCTGTCTCTGCGGATATAATCTGTTTCTGCATTTGTATGAAAAGACTCTCTGTTCAAATCATTTGCTCGTTCAAACATATTATTCACGGCAATTCTTGCATAAGTAGAAGCTTCTTCTGTATTTGTTTCAATATGACCAAAACCACTTCTTGCACATTCCTTTTCAATATAATCATCAATATGTTTAATAAAGCCAGAAACATTCTTTGTAATATCCTGTAAATATTCAGCTTTTCCCGTCCAAGTCTTAAAGGCATCAATAGCAAGTTGTTCAATTTCAGACTGTTTTCCTGTTCCAAAATTAATGCTCTGAATCCTCTGTAAAATGGAATTATATTCTTCAGGCTTTTTCTGGCAAATGATGTAATAATAATTCGGAATGTTTTCTATAAATTGTTTTTTCGTAATTGATTGTTTTCTGCGGTCTTCAAGTTTTTTCTTGAGGGTAAGAAGATCGCTTATTACTTCATTACAATCTTTTACAGGATTTCTTGAACCAACAGAATTATCATCCCACTGTACAATCAAAGACTCTATAAGATTCTTTTTTATTACCGTTGTAAGATAGTTTTCTAATGGTAAGCTGTAAATTGCATTTCTTATAAGCAGCTTACGGATAGGAACAAACAGTGGAATCTTATACAATGTAGAAGTCTGTATTTTTTCAATTTTTTTCTGAACTTTCTCAAAATCTTTATCGATTGAAACTTCCGGCAATTCTGATTTCAGTTTCTTTAAACTATTACACCAGGATGCAAATCTGTCGCGAATATACTCTACATACTTGATATATGTACTTATATTACCAGTCAGGTTATTGATTTTAAACAGGTTTTTTAAACCTTCAATGAGCGTATTATTCAGCATCCAGTCCATTTCATTACGAACGAACTCATCATATTGAGGTGCTAAATCATCAAGTTTATCTGCAACTCTTTCCTTACATTTTTTAATGTAGTCTTCAACATCTTCGTCGCTATTACTTTCATATATATTCAACATATTAGAAAGTTCTTTTCGCTTATTCTTAATAAAAAGATTTACGGCTCTATCAATAGGAAAATCCGTTGTTTCAAACGGAATATCAAGCATTTCAAAGAAGGTTCTTTTTATTTTTTCCAATCCGGCTTCTGAGCCCTTAATATCTTCTGCAAGGAAATAATCTGTTATTTTTCCTTCAAAAAGATATTTCAAATAAAAATGCTGCAGCTCTTCCAGACGGGAAACCTGAATCATTGAGAAGCCGGAAAAACAGGCACCGTCCCTGCTTCCACGTTCAGACACTACCTCTGCCGCCAAGTTTTCATATCTTTCAGTAAGATAATATAACTCATAAAAGAGTCTTTCGGCAAAAACAAGGCTCGTTTCATTCAGAACAGCATTATTATCTCCAGGAGTAACAACAATATAGTTGCGGTCGAATGGTCCATAAGGACATGGAGTTTTCTGGAAAGGAATATCATTTGAATCTTTAAATGGAGCCTGATAATAATTATCAACATCTATTTTTTCAATTCGTTTAAAGTAATTCGCTATCAGGGCCATTGTTTCTGGTGAACACTTTTCAACAGCGCCAACCTCATCAGAAAAAGTAAAAAAGCCCAGAACACTCTTTTTCCTCAGAGTATTTGTCTGTTCAAAAAGCCAGGGTAAAAAAGCATAATCTACAGCATAAGTAGCCGTACCATTTTCATATAAATCACCAACGAAAATATATGTAAATGGATGATTAAAATGCCTTGCATCACTGTCTTTTACCAATTCTGTGATTTCCTTATACAGTTTTCCATAGTTAAAAGGTTGATTAACCTGAAAACTGATTGGATGTACAACAACCTGATTTTGCTCCGCCGTCAACAAATATTTACGTTCATCCATAAAATCAGCAAAAAGGTCTACTACTTTTTTACCAAAAGAGCCTAATCCAATTAAAATTACTTCTGTCATAAATTATCCTTACAAACCATTTAATCTAAACTTTTAGAAATTACTAGAACCAAGAAATAGGACCTTCATCCTGAATAAGCTTCTTATTACAAAGTTCTATAGAAACTTTATTGAGTAAATCAAGATCTTCTGTTTTCATACCTCGTGGTAAGTTATCACGAATTTTTGTAAAGGTTTCTTCAATAATTTTTGAAGCTTGGTCGAAAACAGCTTTATCACTCTTCATTACACCTTTAAAGAAATCCATTTCGTCTGTAATCTGCTTAACCATAGCAATATCTGCCTGTCGTGTACTCATAAAGCGGTCCATAACCTGATCAAGAGAATTACCCAAAACAAGGCTTGGAGTACTGGCTTTATTCTGTTTATCTCTTTGTGTATAGTAAGAAACTTTATTGTCTTCAATTAAAAGTCTTCTTACACCAAGTGCAAACATAAGTGTTTCTCTAAAGCCATTTGTAAGTGTTCTTGGGTCTTCAGTTTTTTCAAACAAATCGGTAAATTCAATTGGTCCGAACATATGAAGTTCTTCTTCCTGATTTTCCTTACCAGCCTGTTTTTTGGCATTAATTTCTTTTATCTGTGTATAAGGAATCTTGATTGATGCAGTTGTATTTAATGCATGAAGAGGGAATCCTGCAATAGTTTCAATAATATTGATTTCGGAAGTTTCTTCTGTTGGTTCAATTGCAAGATGCTGTGGAGCATTCGCCAAGATAAGCTTCTTTAAACATTTTCCGTACATAGGACAAGCATTATCGCCTTTGTATTCATCTGGATTGTTGTCCTGCGGACATATTTTTATCTGGCAAGCCTGTATATCCCCCTTTATTCCCTCACAAGGTCTACCATTATATTCATTTGGTATTGTTATAGCAAAGAAGTTTGTATCTCTTGTAGAAAGATTTACCTTGTCTAATTCAGTTCCATTCAAACCAATATAAACATTTGCATTATAGTAATACGTACCATTTGTAAGAAGATTAAGCTTTCCAGGAGTATTAAGCAGCCGTTCTGAAATCTTAATTTTTCTTACTGGCTCAAAGAAATAATTTTCTGTTGTAAGAAGAAGATTTCTTGTTATCAAACTTCTATCATCAATTCCTAGTTTTTCATAAGCACTTCCAAATAATCCATCCTTTCTTAACTCATCAGAAAGTGTCGCAAATACAGTATCTTCTGTTTTATCAACAAGCATCTGCTTGTAAACACCTTCAACATCAGTTTCATAATCAAATATTACATCGCAAAGATTTGAATCATAACGTTTATGAGAATCAAGGAACTTGTCAACTTCTTTTGAGATTTCATTAAAATCAATGACAATTTTATCAAAAATCTTTTTTCTATTTTCAAGTTCTTTTATAAGGCCCTGTTCACGAGGAATATTATTTTCAAGAATACCAGTCAAAAGCTGCCTTGCCCAGTTGCAGATTAAATTACTTCGTTTTGCATTTAGATATACAGCTGCAGCATCAATTGCAGATTCCATTCTGTCTGCAATCTTTCCTTTAGTAGAAAGAATCGAATCAACAACATCTTTCAAATCGTTGAGTGCTGTTTCATAATCACTTTCGCACTGTTTAATAGAAGCTGCAGTAGCTTCTTCTTCCCGACGAAGCTTTTCAGCAACATCTGTATAAGTTGTAATAAGACTTGAAAGCATTTTTTGAACTCTTATTACACTTCCCCGGACCATTCTATCCATATTAGCAGGGTCTTTTCTCAAGGTTAAATCAAGTGTATCACCAATTCGTATATATAGATTTTCAAGGAAAGCTTTTCTACATCTCAACGCTGCATCGGAATTCTGTTGACGGAAGATACTTACCTTTTTATCCATTTCATCCTTCCATTCACGGACCTTAGCAACAATTTCTTTTTTATCTTCCTCTTTTAATTGCTCAACGGCATTTGTTTTACAGCTGTCAATGTAAGATGTAAATGAAATCTTTTCGCCTGTACTGTCAGTACTTTCATCAAGATACCAGTCAAAAGAGTTTTTTAGAGAATCGTTATTTGGATTAAGCTTTACATCATCCATAAAACGTTCTGCAATTCTATTAATCTGGTCACCTGTATCTTCTGCATTTAAAATTCTTGCAAAATATTCCTTAGCAAGTTTATGTGCACAAACCTGAGTAATCATTCTTCTAGGATACATAATTGAATAAGCACCCATAGACCTGTAAGTATTAGGCTTATTGTAAACAGCAAGATTATACTTAATATCAAGAAGAGCACGAACGTTACTATCTGCTGAATACCAGGTATTAGAAACTTCATGCCCAGTCAAAAGATAAATAAATCTTGCACACATTTCGAAAAAATCATCCATAGAAGTTAATGAAAAATGACTGTTTGAATTATCAAATAAAAATGGATAATCAAAAGGAGGATTTTTTGCAGAAATTGAATAATCAAATCCAAATGAGTTTTTATACGCAGGACGGAAGCGGCGGAATGGATTTTCAAAATTACATTTATTCATAAAGAAATCCAATTCCATTAAAGAAGCATAGCAGTTAGGTTTTGTATTTAGAGTGATTTTTTTCTCTTCAAATAAAGTGGAAAGCGCAAACATACCATAAATAAAAAGCTGTCTGCCACTAGCCAAAGTACTTTGAATATGCCTTATCATATAGGCAATATCAAGGAAAGTTCCTGCACCAGTTCCTCCACATATTGAACCACAAATAAATACGTTCGTACTATCAGAAAGATTTGTACCAACAGCATAATCATTTGCCGTTTGAATATCGACCGGATTCTGCAAAAGTAAAGAAAGCTTTCGATAAAGTTCATCTGCATTCCATGCAAAACCAAAACGACCGATTGGTTTTCGTTGGCAAGCACCAATTCCCATATTTGCAGCAGTAATAAAGCTTTCCAGAGAAGATGGGAACCATTCCTTTATTTTGGGATAATCAGCTTCCAAATTAGGAAGTGTGTTATAATTTACACTTAGAGGAAAAACTTCTTTTTCAGGATTAAGTTTTAACTCACTTTTATCGATTGTTTTAATTGCACTCTCAATTTCTATTCCAGTTTTGGCATCTGTATCAATACTTAAAAACTTCAAGAAAGGGTAATCGCGCATACCATTCTTGCTGTTTTCTGCAATCATTTTTTTTAATGCAAGGATAATTCCCTTTCCTGTTCCACCAATTCCAATTACTACTGTTGGTCTATAAATAGTTGGCATAATACTTTTCTCCTTTTTTTACCTAATTATTTATGATTTATTGACGCACTTTATTTAATTTATTTAACGGTTCCTCGTTATACTGGAAAATATGAGTCCGGTCATATTCTTCAAACTCACTTTCCTTTGGAAGCCTTGTCATCAGAATTATTACAAAAAGCAAAATCGAAACAAAAGCTGCACAAATCAAAGAACATACAAACAAAATCTTTATTCCAATTGCAGGAATCTTTGAACCAGCTTTTTTTAATAATTCGTCAGATATACGACCACCTTGTTTTTTGATTGTATTAATGGCGGCAGTATTTGCAGTATTTTCTCCAAGCTTCTTTGTTAAAGGCGACAAGAACATTTGCAATACAGGATTTGGAATAGCATATTTCAAATAATTAGCAGCAATACCGGTAGTAGCCTTAGCTGCTATTTTTTGAACATCATCTGACTTAAACTTATCTTTAAGCTCTGTTATTCCAGATTTATTCATAAGATTATCTACTGCCACTCCAAGTGAATACTGCAAAGGGTCTTCAATATTTGCACCGTAAATTAATTCCGAAGCAGCGTTAATTGCATTCTGTTTTGCATCATCATTAACCAAATCTTTTACACCACTACTTGCAATAAGCTCATCTAAAGCATAAGTTAAATAACCTTTGTTCTTTTTAGGATTTGTTTCTTTTCGAATTGCTTCTGTTCCTGCACTAATAAGCTCATCATTTAACCCACTTGAAATAGCAGAAATCATATTGTCACCAATATCATCTGTAATTTTAAGGCAAACAAGCGGCATAAATAAAAAAGAAGCAAAAACCATAACGATGGAAAGCATTCCCCAACCAATTTCTGATTTTCGTGTTTCAAATCTTGCTTTATCGGAAAGAAACTTCCAGCCAAAAAAGGCTAAAACACCTATTACTACGACAACAATTCCCCAAACAATTAAACCTGCAATCATTTTCAACTTCTCCTACTTTTTAATTCTAAACCTGATAGTAAGAACACTTCCATCTTTTCCTTTTATCTTTATTGAATCATTCATTTTATATGGATCAAGTTTTGACTCAGGTGTAAAGGATGATGCATCACGTGGATTTATCTTCCATGTTTTCTTACCTGTTCGTATAAGCTCTCCTACTACACCTTCAAAATTATTACCATCAAGCTTAAAGGAAACTCCCATTTTTGTTCCAAACTCAGCACGTTTTTTTATCTTCATTGAAACAGGTCTTGCCTTATTTGTTTTCCCAACAATTTCCATACTTACCTTAACAGGACCAATACTCTTTAGAATCTTCAATACTATTATTAAAATAATGATGAGGATTATAATTCCAATTACAATTCCCCAAGTTCTTAAGAATAATTTAGCAGGAGGAAGAAAATACACATTTGATTCTATAATTCTTGGTTCACCTTTTTCGCCATTATAAGAAGGGTTGATTGTAAACTTTAACAATCCTTTTGAATCTATACCTGAAAGATTAATCTTAGCCTTTCTTACAGTCGATTTTCTTGGTTCAATTTCAAAAGCATCGTTTTCATATTTAACAGGAATTGTGACAGCATCACCATCTACAGAACGGAAAGTGCAGGTAATGGAATCAAGTTCTGTTCTTACATATTTTCGTTTTCCTTTATTTGCCATAGTCCAAAGAACATCTGTTGTTGTATTAGAAACTAATGTATATTTTGTATTCCTGTCTTTTAGCGCCTTATTTCCAAACTTAACCTCTGCAGAAATATCAACTCTAGCCTGCTCCTTTTGTTCCGGTTCTGGAATACTTGCCAGCCAGGAATCAAAAAGCTGACCAAACATATTCATATTTGTAAGATATTCAAACCTGTCGTCAGCTTCATTATCTGCCTGATATGCACCAACAATTTCTGCAATCTGTCTGATTTGAACAGGTTTTTCTTCTTCATCATTTTCAATTCCCAAAAACCACCAGTTATCATAAGAATATGAAGACATCATTGGATTTTTAAATATTTCTTCAGGTGTTTTCCATTCAACAACTTCTTTACTATTTTTACTCTGATAAATGTCACCATCAGTTATAAAAAGAACAAGAGGTTCAGCATACGAATCATTATCAATTTTATTTATGAGCTCTATTGTTTTTTTCATTGCGGCACCAATATCTGTATTAAGATTCTTTGGCATCCACTCTTTCATTCCCTGAATATAATTTTTTGCTTTTATCTTATCATCTTCGCCCATAATAAAAGTAAAATAGGTTGCCTTGTTTACATTACTTGCATCGCCAAGTGGAACTATTACACATGCATCATGGGAACTCATTTTTCCATCAATAATCTGAGATGATAATCCATCCAAAATAAAAGGAAGCTGGGCCTTTATACTCTGAGAAATATCAACAACAAGAACAATTATCTTTCCTTCCGGTGCTTTTTCTTCTACAACCTCGGGACCTTCAGAACTTTTTACACTTTTTGCCAAAAGTGGACAGTTTAAGAAAAGCAGCAATAATATAAACAAAAAGTATATTCTATTAGTCTTCCTCATCTCGTTTTTCCCCAAAAAGATATTTTTTATTCTGAGTTTTCATTACCTCTGGAAGTATTTTCTTAGAGAGTACTGTTGTAAATGCAAAAACAACACCTGCAAAAACTGCATCAACAATCAAAAGAATCTTAAATGGCATTTTTGGCAGAAAAACTGTTATTATAGTAAGTATCTCAGGAACAATTAACACAACCAGAAATACAATTTTATAAAGCCCCCTAAAATATTTTTCATCCTTATCTGAAAGTAATGCATTCAATACTTTTGAAAGAAAAATAAAAGTCACCACACAAGTAATTAAAGATAACAGGATTTGAACAACCATAAGAATGATTGTAGTTGCTCCTAATTCAGTGAATTGCAGTAAAGACTCTCCAAGAATTTGCCCTACTACGGTTTCTGCATCTCCTAGGAAAAAACCCATTCTTGTTAATAAGATAAGCGGACTACTTACAAGAAGAATAACTCCTATGTAAAAAAGTCCTACAAACAGACCTGATACAACGGAAATGATAAGATTTTTCATATACAACCTTTTTACTATAACGATGTGATTTAAAATTATACTTCAATTGTTTTTTACCGTCAATTTTTTTATTATGTCCTCAATACTTTATTAACTTGTTTTTTATATAAAACAGACTTATAATTTTTTTATAAAAAATAAAAAATTAAGGAAAGTATATGTCTTCAACTACAAATGTCTTAAATGATGCTTTTAATAAATATTATGAAGAATCCTGTAATTCTATTCGAAACACAATAACACACTACACCAGCATTACAAAACGATTGCCAGAACCAATGTATACAAAAAAAAACAATTCAATGTATAAATACACAATTACAAGTCGTTATGCTTTTTGCAGAGCAGATGATACATATAGAAAAATTATTAAAACCTTGCATGACATGATTAATATCTACGAAAAGATTGATCCAAACAATGAAGAAAAGAAAATCTCTGATATATGTAATTTCCAAAACAAAATAAAAACACATACAGAAAAAATTGATGAGCTTATTGATACATACCTTTCAGAAGAAGCACGTGCAAAAAAATATTGTGAAAAAGAACAGCGTTCAACTTCATCAGGTTTTTCATGGAAGGCCTTTCTCTCAATTTTCCTTGGTGCTGGTGTTTTAATAACCCTGATTATTCTAAGAGCAAACGGAATATCTGCTGATCCAGATAACTCCCTAAATGGTTTTATGATAGTTGTAGGAATAATAGGTGCCATTGTTGGACTATTAGGTGGATTTGGAGGCCTTATAATTGGAGGAATTGTAGGTGCACTTGCAGGAGGCCTTCTTGCTTACCTTTGGAGCTTCCTTATTAATTATATTGCAGGAAATATAATTCTTGCAGTTGTAGCAGCATTGATAGGCTTCTTTATCGGGCGCGCAATTGATGATTAATATCAGTTGACTTTCTCAGAACCATCTCCCCCATTCAGCACCCTGGCCAGCGGTTTACTCACCACAGAAATCACCGGGCCCAGCATTACAGACATACAAACCGAGCCGATTACCGACCCCTGAATGCCTTTTCCGCCAAGCCAGGCAGCTAAAAGACCGATTCCAATTGCAGAAAAATCAAACAGAATACGGATGATGAAGAACGGAACCTTTTGTATACCGCTGCTTATAATAGAAGGAAGTGCATCATAAGGAGCGGTTCCGAGCTGTGCGTTTATGTAGATTGAAGCAACAATTACAAAAACAAGAAGCGTAAGTGCAAAAAACAGGATTTTTACCGGGAGCGTTGTTTCCATCATAAATGCAGTAAAGCCGCTTTTTTCCCACACCCAGCAGAAAAAGTCTGCAATGTAACCGATAAAAATCATATTTGCAAGAGTACCAAAGCCAATTCTTTCTGCCCCGAAAATCAGTGTAAAAATCAGCATGATTGAATAGACTATGACCTGTGTGTTGCCGAGCGAAAGTCCGGTTGCGGCGGCAATATTAAGGTTCATAAAGCTTGCAGGGTCTGTTCCCCAGCCAATGATGATGAGTACCGAAAGTGTAAAGCCCATCATAAAAACAGCGGGCAGCATAAAGGCTAATTTTTTCCCTATGTGGGGAACTATAAATTGTCTGAAAGTAAACTTTTGTCGCATTTTTATCACCTGGATTATCGGGTCAAGCCCGATAATGACATTATATAACCTTGTATTTTCCGCTCAGAGCCATCATTGCAAACAGATAAAGGCAGTTATCGTAGTAGCGGCGTTCACCTTCACGGAGCGGAGTTTCCCAGAAGCGGCG
>JAEEGL015755254.1_pt1 | contig 21498 bp, 21 predicted proteins | sample 9134231 | NCBI WGS metagenome assembly JAEEGL01 (sample SAMN16246548, study PRJNA631951) | gut metagenome | biome: gut microbiome; feature: rumen; material: fiber-attached | host: Bos | place: Iran: Karaj | collected 2018-10
AATGTCATCGCAGCTCTAAATAAGCCCACTTTGGTAATATCGCACAATAAGACCCTCGCTGGCCAGTTGTACGGAGAATTTAAGGAATTCTTCCCCGAAAATGCGGTGGAGTATTTTGTGTCCTACTATGATTACTATCAGCCGGAGGCTTATGTGCCGTCTACGGATACGTATATTGAGAAGGATTCATCGGTAAATGATGAGATTGATAAGCTGAGACTGTCTGCCACTGCATCACTTACAGAACGCAGAGACGTCATAGTAGTTGCATCTGTGTCGTGCATTTACGGTATCGGTTCACCGTCCGATTATATGAACATGATTATTTCGCTGCGTCCCGGGATGAAGAAGGACAGGGATGAGGTTATTAAAGAGCTTATAAGCATAAGTTATGAGCGTAATCATATGGATTTCGGACGTGGTAAGTTCAGGGTGAACGGGGATATCGTTGAGGTATTTCCTGCCTGGGAATCAGACAGGGCAGTAAGGATCGAATTTTTCGGGGATGAAATAGACAGGATAGTGGAAATAGACCCGCTGACAGGACAGATTAAGGCTGTGATGAGTCATTTTGCGGTATTTCCGGCTTCTCATTACGTTATACCTCACGAGAAGATAGAGGTGGCATGTTCAACCATCGAAGAAGAGCTTAAGGAACGGGTGAGATATTTCGAATCCGAGGGAAGGCTTCTGGAAGCCCAGCGTATTTCGGAGAGAACACGGTATGACATAGAGATGCTCAGGGAGACGGGATTCTGCTCCGGAATAGAGAACTATTCGAGACATCTCTACGGCGGCAAGCCCGGCTGTGAGCCATATACCCTGATGAATTATTTTCCGGATGACTATCTTATAATTGTTGATGAGTCCCATATGACGATACCCCAGATAAGAGGAATGTATGCCGGGGATCAGTCAAGAAAGACTACGTTGGTTGATTTCGGCTTCAGGCTCCCGAGCGCCAAGGACAACCGCCCCTTGAACTTTAGCGAGTTTGAGAGTAAAATAGATCAGATGATGTTTGTTTCGGCGACACCGTCCGATTATGAAGCAGAGCATGAACTGCTCAGGACGGAGCAGGTGATAAGACCTACGGGACTTCTGGATCCCGAGGTGTTCGTCCGCCCGATAGAAGGCCAGATCGATGACCTGATCTCTGAGATCAATAAAGAGGTAAAGAATCACAATAAGGTTCTGGTGACAACGCTTACAAAGAGAATGGCAGAGGATCTGACGGATTATCTTAAGGATGTCGGTATCAGAGTCAAGTATCTCCATTCGGATGTTGATACGCTTGAGAGGGCTCAGATCATACGCGACATGCGTCTGGATGTATTCGATGTTCTTGTCGGTATCAACCTGCTAAGGGAAGGACTTGATATTCCCGAGATCTCGCTGGTAGCCATACTTGATGCAGACAAAGAGGGCTTCCTTCGTTCCGAGACATCTCTTATACAGACAATAGGAAGGGCGGCACGTAATTCTGAAGGACATGTTATCATGTATGCGGACATGATGACTGATTCGATGAAGAATGCCATTGACGAAACAAACAGAAGACGTAAGATCCAGCAGGAATATAATGAAGAGCATGGTATTACGCCTCAGACGATAAAGAAGGCCGTCAGGGATCTTATCAGCATCTCCAAGGAAATAGCGAAGGAAGAGATGAAGTTCGAGAAGGATCCCGAATCAATGGACGAGAAGGAGCTTAAGAAGCTCATAAGCCAGGTAGAGAAGCAGATGAAGAAGGCAGCTGCCGAACTTGATTTTGAAACGGCTGCAACGCTTAGAGATAAGATGGTCGATCTTAAGAAATATCTGTATACTTAAGATGTATAAGCCGCATAAGGGATTATCGGTATCGGATCGGGTTGGATCCCGGGCGGATATACAGAGGCTGTTATAAAGGGCAGAGGGTCAGAACGGATACACGGAGGAATAAATTGGGTAAGATATCTGTAGTGGTTCCCACTTTTAATGAATCGGAGAATGTTGGCAATCTGGTTAATCAGATAGATTATGCACTCAGGGGAATTGCATATGAAGTGATCTTTGTGGATGACAGCAAGGACAATACTCCTGAGGTCATAGAAGAGGTAATGAAGGAGAATCCGAATGTCAGGATGAAGCACCGTGTGGGGGAAACAGGTCTTGCCACGGCTGTAATAGAGGGCTTCAGAATGGCGGAGGGTGACTATATTGCGGTCATGGATGCCGATCTTCAGCACCCGCCTAAGATACTTCGCTCAATGTATTACTGTCTTGAAACGGGGATTGATTTCTGCGTTCCGAGCAGATTCATTCCGGGCGGTTCGGACGGAGGTCTTGGTCCCTACAGAAAGCTCGTATCAGGTGTCGCAAGGTATATAGGAAAGATACTGCTTCCCTGTCTCAGAAAGATAACGGATCCTACCAGCGGACTGTTTATGTTCAGAAGGGAAGTTATAAATAATGCGGATCTTCAGCCCATCGGATGGAAGATTCTGATTGAAGTTCTGGCCATGGGAACATACCGCACGGTTGTTGAGATACCATATAAGTTCCAGGCACGTCCTGCGGGTGAGAGCAAGCTTACATCCAAGGTCACCATGGAATATCTTAAGCAGGTTAAGGGACTTATGAAGAGGGGTAAGAATCAGAAGGGAGTTAAGGTTATCCGCTGGTCTGTTGAAAGAATGAAGGCGGCAGAGAAATAATCATGGTTTTCAGTTCAGTCATATTTTTTTGCTATTTTCTCCCGATAATGATAGTCGGTTATTACATACTTCCGAAAAAAGCCAGGAACATCTGGCTCCTGCTCGGAAGTCTGTTTTTCTATGCCTGGGGCGAGCCGAAATATATCTTTATCATGGTTGCATCCATTGTAGGCAACTATGTTTTCGGTATGCTTATACATTTCTTTGCGCTCAAAGAGGAGCATGTATTTTCCAATTATGAATTGAAGCTGGCCGGTGAGGAAAGTTCTGCAGACAATGCTGCAGATAATGCGTACGAGGCAGTTGGTAATAAGCCGCATGACAGTACGGCTGAAGGAAGTGCTTCAAATAGAATTACTTCAGCCGGAGCATCCACAGGCAAGAAAATAACGCTGATAATTACAATCCTGTACAATCTTGGGATCCTGTTTTACTTTAAGTATTTCAATCTGTTCATGGAAACCGTGAACAGTGTGCTTCATAAGAATATAAGCTGGGTGGAGGTCGCACTTCCCATAGGTATTTCTTTCTACACATTTCAGGGGATGTCGTATGTTATTGACGTGTACAGAGGAGATTGTCTTCCCGACCGTAACGGGAACCGTGTGGAGCTGGTACAGAAGAATCCAATCAATCTGGCGCTTTATATTTCGATGTTTCCACAGCTTATTGCGGGTCCCATTGTCAGATATACGGATATAAAGGATTCACTGAAGGAACGGGTAACAAATACGGATACGTTCGCCAAAGGAGCAGAGAGGTTCATCATCGGTCTTGCGAAGAAGGCTATACTTGCCAACAGTATCGGCGAGGTGGCTGATAAGATACTCGGAAGTGATTACAGGTACATGGGTGTATCCGTTGCGTGGCTCGGAGCCATATGCTATACCCTTCAGATATATTATGATTTCTCGGGTTATTCGGATATGGCGATCGGACTGGGTAAGATATTCGGGTTTGATTTCCTTGAGAACTTCAATTATCCGTATATTTCCGGATCGATAACCGAGTTCTGGAGAAGATGGCACATATCCCTTTCAAGCTGGTTCAGGGATTATCTCTATATACCGCTGGGCGGTAACCGCAGGGGAAATGTATATGTGAACCTGCTTATAGTTTTTATTGCGACAGGTATATGGCATGGAGCCGCATGGAGTTTTCTTATATGGGGACTCTGGCACGGACTGTTCATGCTTATAGAAAGATATTTCAGAAAGAGCAGTAAGCCGAATCCTTTTGCCAAGGTGCCTGCTGTATTAAAGTGGATATACACGATGATGGTCGTAAGCTTCGGATGGGTACTGTTTAAGCTTGAGAATGTACTTGATACGCTGGCATATATAGGAGCGATGTTCAGATTCGGCGGGAACCGTTATACGGAGTTTGCCGCAAGATATTATCTGGATAACAAGATGATAGTGCTTCTGATAATAGCGATCATAGCCTGCGTGCCATGGGGCGAGGTTCTTCCGAGACATATAGGAGGCTATATTGTTGCATTCAGTACAGCACAGCAGGACGGGCCGGCGTGTATTGTAAGACGTGTACTGCTGATAGTTCTTCTTCTGATCAGCATGCTCTTTATTGTGAATTCGACGTATAATCCGTTTATATATTTCCGATTCTGAGAGTGAGTTAAGTAAATCAGCCGTCTATCGGCGGTGCCTTTATAAAAGATTATTACTGTTCAAAGAATCTGTGTCAAATGAATAGTTACATGAATATTCAGGTGAATATTATAATAAGCAGAAATATTTAGTAGGAACATATTTCAGAATATATGAAAAATAAACTGACAAACATAATTTTCATACTGTCATTTCTCGCATGCATGATAGTTCCCGCGATCTTCATGAATACGAAGGAAATGCAGATATCCGAGATCGACAACAAGCTTCTCGCGGAGTGGCCGGGACTCGATCTTACGCTGCAGAACAATACCGAAGTCGAAGCATATCTTAATGACCGTGTAGGCTTCAGGGAACAGGCTATTGAGACATACACGGTTCTTAACGACAAGCTGTTTCATGTTATGGTGCATCCGCTGTTTATGTACGGTAAGGAAGGTCATATCTATTATAAGGATCCGACTTATATTAAGGGTTATCAGCATATGAATACGGATGAGGCGTACCTTGATACCTTTGCGGATTTCCTTAAGAAGACCAATGACTATCTTGAAGAGAAGGATATCAGGTTCCTTTATTTTCTCTGTCCGGATAAGAAGACCATATATCCCGAGTATTTCCCTGCATCCATTCATGTCAATGATTCCAATCCCGGCATAACGGATTATATGAAGGAGAAGCTGGATGCTTCAGGTATAGACTATATTATACCGGTTGACGAGCTTAAGGCTGCAAAATCGGAAAAAGTCGTATACAACAGACTGTACGATGCAACACATTGGAATGAGGACGGTGCCTTCGTAGGGCATAAGCTGATCGATAAGAAAATACAGGAATACTTTGATGATGTAAAACCACTTACCGAGGATGACTATGACAGGGAAACGGTTCACAGGGATACTCTGGATGTTGCGAAGTTCGCTATAGACGAGGACATACCACATTACTCGCTTAAAACGGATCTTAGCAATGATATGACAACATATCTGTACGATTCCATGGAATATGAGGATAATACCTTCTATTCTCATTTCGTTAATCCCGAATGCGGGAACAACAGAGTACTTCTGGTATTCTGCGACAGTTACTTCGGTAATTATCACAAGTTCTACCAGGGCAGGTTTAAAGAAGTGTATTTCGTACACTGGCATAATTATAAGTACCTTCAATATTATGTCAACCTATTCTTCCCCGATATGGTGATCTACGAAACAGCTGAGAGAAGCATTGCAGGCGAGATGATAGGTGAGCGGGATGAAGACGGTAAGAGGATAAGCACTATAGAATATGAAGGGGTGTATTACGAAGAGCCGTATTATATTTCTGCGGATGTGGATAAGGAAGCTGCAAGGACATATGGTTCCACCGATGGAATAGAACCGGATGCGTCGGCACACGTCGGATACGTCATAACTGAAGTGCGGGGTGTTGATAGGGATGGAACGACATTGCTTCTTAATGTAAACGAAGGTTCCACGGTTATAAAGATTAATGGATATGTGGAATCGCTTGATGCGGATGAATATGATGTTTATGCAAATATAGGCGGTGAACAGTGGGTTGAATGTAACTTCTGGAAGCTTAAGGAACTGTCTGATGAGGCCGGATTCAATCAATTCTCCGTCAATCTGCAGAGACGGTATGCACATGAGGAAACGATAACGCTTGCTGCTGTCAGCAGATCGACAGGTAAGGTATATCTTCTGGATGATCTGGATATAAAATATAAGTAGTATGATCGCTATTCAGATAGGGAAGGACTCAAGGATCAGTACGGTCACGCAGCATAAAACAGAAACAGGGAACAGACTCAGTCCCATCCATGCGGCTACTATACCGAGTATCAGTGCTATGCCGCCTGCGATGGGGCTGTTTGTTGCTTCCATGATCGCCGGAAAAGTCATTACGGCAAGTGTTACATAAGGAACATAATAAAGGAAGCTCTTTATGAACCGGTTCCTGATCTGACCTCTGATAAGAATAAGAGGGATCATACGTATAAGGTTGGTTGAGAGGATCATTACAAGAATGTATATCCATATGGAATGAGTCATTTTTTTCCTTCTTCTGCTGCTTGATAAATCATTTGTCTGCCTCATTGCTGTCTTCTGCATCGGTGTGCGGTTTAATGCAGGCTGCGGCAGCTGAAATGAGGATCGTGAGTATTATCGTTACAGCGCCTGAACTTAAATTGATAGTCCGTGAGATTTCAGGCCTTCTTACAACATAGCTTAGAAGAAAACTTACAGCTACGGCGATTCCGACAGCCTTATCCTTCTTCGACGGAGGGATGATTATTGCAATGAACATGCCATAAAGGGCAACACTCAGGGCAGAAACTATTCTGTCCGGAAGAACAGAGCCTGCGATTATACCGCATGTTGTACCGAGCGCCCATAAAGGAGTGGATATCGAGAAAGCCCCGAAGGTATAGGCGGGATTAAGATATCCGGGATATGCAATTGAAATACCGAATATTTCATCGGTGACACAGCACCCGGTCAGAATCCTTATGAATAACGGAGTTTCGGGAAGAAACTTCTGGCTCAGAGCCGTGCTCATAAGCAGATATCTCAGATTCGTAACAAGACTCATGGCTACGACGGCAAGGTATCCGGCATCCTGGACCACCATCGTATATACACCGTATTCTCCGGCAGATGCTCTTGTGAAGAAGCTTCCTATAAAGCCCTGCAGAGGTGACAGACCGCACTTCTTTGCCATGAAGCCTAGTGAGAAGGCTACTGCGAAATATCCAAGACCTATCGGAATTCCGTCTTTTATTCCTTTTTTGAATGCATACTCTTTGCTCATGAAAGGGATAATATCACATATCGGAAAACAATGCAAAGCTCTTGACAGAAACATATAGCCGTGATATGATTCTATCCGCGTGACGGACGCATGTACGCCGTACGCGAACATGCAAAACAGATGTTTTCGCACTGAGGACACACGTATGGCGGATAACAATACATATTATCTGGTTAAGAAGCGGGCATTGCCCGAGGTTCTGCTCAAGGTGACGGAAGCCAAGAGCCTGATCGAGTCAGAGAAGGTACAGACAGTTCAGGAAGCGGTGGATATGGTCGGACTCAGCAGAAGTTCATTCTACAAATATAAGGATGATGTGTTTAAGTTCCATGACAATACACAGGGACAGACCATAACCCTTACCTTCGGAATGGATGACAGACCGGGACTGCTGGCGGAGCTTCTTAAGATCATTGCAGCACATGAGGCCAATATTCTGACTATACACCAGAGTATACCGATCAACGGTGTGGCTTCATTAAGTATCAGTATTCAGGTGCTTCCAAGTACAATTGATGTAGCGGACATGATAGACGAGATGGAGAAAAAAGAAGGTGTCCGTCATGTTAAGATACTTGCAAGAGAGTAAATGGAACACAAAAGACGTATTATTTCAGACAGCTCTGAATGGTTGAAGGTACAGTGCAAATAACAGATGTGAAAAAATGAAAAGAAACGGAGAAAAAGCTATGGCAAAGATTGCGGTTTTGGGCTATGGAACTGTAGGCTCGGGAGTATATGAGGTCATAAATACCAACCAGGCTATTGTGAACAGGAACGCCGGTGAAGACGTTGAGATCAAATATGTGCTTGATCTGCGTGATTTTCCCGGAGATCCGGTTGAGAAGATACTGGTGCACGATTATGATGTGATACTGAACGATCCCGAGGTATCGGTGGTCGTTGAGGTAATGGGCGGCGTGGAGCCGGCATATACCTTCGTAAAGAATGCGCTACTTAAAGGCAAGTCGGTATGTACCAGTAATAAGGCGCTGGTAGCAGCCAAGGGTCCAGAGCTTATCAGAATAGCAAGGGATAAGGATATTAACTTCTTCTTTGAAGCGTCCGTTGGCGGAGGTATTCCTATAATACGATCGCTGAATCTGTGCCTTACTGCAGATGACATAGAGGAAATAAGCGGTATTTTAAATGGTACGACCAACTACATGCTTACGAAGATGGCAGATGAGGGCTGGGAATTCGATGAGGCTCTGAAGACAGCTCAGGAGCTTGGATATGCGGAACGTAATCCGGAAGCAGATATCGACGGATGGGATGCATGCCGTAAGATAGCGATACTTACATCACTTTATACCGGTAAGAATACCGATTATGAAAAGGTATATACAGAGGGCATTTCAAAGGTAAGTGCCAAGGATATCAGATATGCCAAGGAACTGGAACTTAAGATCAAGCTGATCGCTGAGAGCCAGAAAACAGAAGCCGGCCTGGTTGCGATGGTTGCGCCCATCATGCTTAAGAAAACACATCCCCTCTATAATGTAGAGAATGTTCTGAATGCGGTATATGTTAGAGGAAATGTACTGGGTCCCGCAATGTTCTTCGGATCGGGTGCCGGCAAGCTCCCTACCGCAAGTGCAGTGGTATCGGATGTCATAGCGGCTGTTAAGAATAAATCAAATGTTAAGGTGGAATGGGATGAAGAGGATCTTAACCTTGCAAGCTTAGGATCTGTTAAGAGGAGCTTCTTTGTGCGTGTATCGGGAAGTGAAGATGAGAAGCTTAAGAGGGTCAATGAGCTGTTCGGAGAGGTCAGAACGGTAAAGGTTCCGGAGCTTGACGGAGAGTTTGGCTTCATTACAAAAGTAATGAGAGAGGATGATTTTAACGTAGGTTATGATATGTTGGATGGAGCAATAAGAAGGATCAGAGTAGATAATGTGGAGGATAAATAAATGTTAGTTGTTAAGAAGTTCGGTGGTACGTCGGTTGCCGATAAGGAACGTATCATGAATGTGGCCAAACGCTGTATCAGGGATTATCAGGCAGGGAACGATGTTGTGGTTGTTCTCTCTGCCATGGGCAAGCAGACGGATGTACTCATTGATATGGCTAAAGATATCAACCCCAATCCGCCAAAGAGAGAGCTTGATATGCTCCTGACAACGGGAGAACAGACGTCGGTAGCACTTATGTCAATGGCAATGAGTTATCTGGGAGTTCCGTCGGTTTCGCTTAATGCTTTTCAGGTAGCGATGCATACAACGAGCGCATATGGAAATGCAAGGCTTAAGAGGATCGATACCGAGAGGATAAGAAATGAGCTCGATCTTAAGAAGATAGTCATAGTAACGGGATTCCAGGGCATCAATAAATATGATGATTTCACGACACTCGGAAGAGGCGGATCGGATACTACGGCAGTCGCCCTTGCTGCGGCGCTGCATGCTGATAAATGCGAGATATTCACAGATGTGGACGGAGTATACACCGCAGATCCGAGAATCGTTAAGAAAGCACGCAAGATGAAGGAGATCACATATGATGAGATGCTCGATCTTGCAACACTCGGAGCAGGTGTGCTGCATAACAGATCTGTTGAGATGGCAAAGAAATATAATGTTCAGCTGGTTGTACGTTCGAGTCTGAACGAGTCTGAGGGAACGGTTGTTAAGGAGGATGTAAAAGTGGAAAGAATGCTGGTAAGCGGCGTTGCTGCAGATAGGAATGTAACTAGATTATCACTGGTAGGACTTAAGGATAAGCCCGGAACTGCGTTCAGGGTATTCGATCTTCTTGCAAAGTCAAATATAAATGTGGATATGATCCTTCAGTCAATAGGACGTCATGACACCAAGGATATTTCATTTACGATTCCCAGAGATTCATTTGACGATGCATATAAGGTGCTCAGTGATAATAAGGAGAGCCTGGGAGCCGAGGAGATATCCTATAATAATGCGGTATCCAAGGTTTCGATCGTCGGTGCGGGAATGATGAGTAACCCCGGCGTGGCTGCGAAGATGTTTGAGTGCCTGTATAATTCCAATATCAACATAAACATGATCTCAACATCAGAGATCAGGGTAACGGTTCTTATAAATGAGAAGGATACCGAAAAGGCAATGAATGCAGTTCATGATGCTTTCGGTCTTGAGGATTAAAGTGTTTACTGTTCGTCACATTAGTGATATAATGTAATCAGAGGGCAAATTATGGACATTGTGAACGAGAAGCAGATCTATGCCGCCAAGTACTCACGGTATGCGATGATCCTCGGGATAGTATCACTTGCAGGAATGTGCTGCTTCCCGGTAATGCCGATAATCGGCGGACTTGGGATCATGTTTGCATTGATATCACGCGGAGGCGCCAGAGCATTTTCAAAAGATGCCAGGAACGGTCTTATTATCTCGATAATCGGAACCTGTATTTCTGCAGTGCTGACAGTCGGTATCGTAGGGTATTCAACATACGATGCAATGCAGAGGCTGAAGAATGACCCCGGTTTTGTGGATGAGGTTGTTAAGCAGTACGAGGATATGTACGACAGTATGGGTCAGGAAATGCCCGAGCAGCTTTATGAAATGTTTGATGAGCTCAAAGAGATGTCTGAAGAAATGAACAGTAAGTAGCCATGACACCTTATCAGATATAAGAATTACCTGATACAGCCCTTGTCAGTATTGCAAAGGGGGTGGGCTGTTATGATGATCGGACCGGTTGGATACGGTTTATACGGATATGCGGGTACTCCCGGAATAAACACGGGAATGGGAAGCGGCGGACATGACATGATGTCGGCAGGTTCTCTTGGCGCTGCCGGTTCCGTGCTTGGCACAGGGACAGCTGAAGGAGCTAAGCCTGTAGTAAATCCGGGCGAATCCACAGAGGTCAATCCCGGACGCAAGGTTTCACCGGCGCAGTGTGAGACCTGCAAGGAGAGAAAGTATCAGGACGGCTCGGATGAGATGGTTTCCTTCAAATCAGCGGCCCATATTTCTCCCGAAGCCTCAGCTTCGAGAGTAATGGCACATGAGATGGAGCATGTGGCAAACGCCTATGAGAAGGCGGCTGAAAAAGGTGGACAGGTGATGTCCTGTGGTGTAAGTCTTCATACCGCCATATGTCCGGAATGTGGAAGGTCTTATGTGTCGGGAGGAGTAACAAGGACAGCGATCAAATATCCTAATGAAAAGAATCCTTATATGAAGGGACTGAAATCAATGCATTCGATGGCTCTTAAGGGTGCGAATCTTGATCTGGCAGGATGATAAGGCTAAATGATGATAATAATTGTAATGAACAGAAATAAGTAGTAGAATATACAGTGTTAAGATCATAAGGAATCCGTAAGGATTCCTTATCTTTTGGAGTAGACGGAAAACACAGTCCTTATATGGAGAAAGTATGAAGGTTAAATCGGTAAGTGCGTTAAAGGCAATAACGAGAGAACAGCTGCTTGGTAATTACGGAAAACTGGGAGGATATGTAATGCTGTATCTTATGCTTCAGTTTTCGGTAGCACAGGTGCTTATGTTGATAAGCATGCAGAGTATCATGATACAGCTTATTGTGAATTTTATTCAGGTTGTATTCAGCAATATATTTGTTGTAGGGATGTACCGTGTGTGCATGCTTACGATAAGAGGCGAGGCATTATCGCTTGGGGAATTCTTTTATGCGTTCAGACACGATCCGGATAAGGTGGTTATTGTGAGTGCAGTTATGTGGCTTATGACTACTTTGATTACTTTACCGTTCCTGATACCGGGAAAGGCAGCGGAAAGTGACGGCATCGGAAACGGTGCGATGATCCTTATAAAATGCGTATTATTATGTGCTGCTCTTATCTGTTATATTTATGTAAGCATACTGATTGCACTGTGGATCATGCTTTATCTGGACAGGCCGGAGTATACGGCAGGGGAGATTCTTATGACCAGCGTAAGGGTGATGAGGAATCATAAGCTGAGGTATTTCTATCTTCTGTTTAACCAGCTGGGATTTTGGTGCCTTATCGTATTGACGGCAACTATAGGAGCCTTCTGGCTTATGCCGTTTATATGTGTTTTGAACATAAATTTCTATGAAGACGTGAAGGGAGAAACAGATGGATATCATATTGAAGCTGAAGGATGAGCTTAAGGTCGAGAAATGGCAGGTGGAAGCAGCAGTAAAGCTCATTGACGAAGGAAATACGATACCATTTATCGCCAGATACAGAAAGGAAGTAACGGGATCGCTGAATGATGAAGTACTCAGAGACCTAAACGACCGCCTGTCATATTTAAGGAATCTTGAGGAACGTAAGGAACAGGTGCTTGCAAGCATAGAGGAACAGGGAAAGCTTACGGATGAGCTGAAGGCACAGATAACAGCCGCTGAGACACTTGTTGTAGTAGAAGATCTGTACAGGCCTTATAAACCAAAGAGAAGAACAAGGGCAACCGTAGCGAAGGAGAAGGGGCTTGAACCCCTGGCGCAGCTTATCCTTGAACAGGAGACAGATATTCCGCTTATTGAATCGGCGAAGGAATACGTGGATGCGGAGAAGGAAGTGGCTTCTCCGGAGGAAGCGATAGATGGTGCCAAGGATATAATAGCGGAACAGATTTCGGATGAGGCTGAGTACAGGATATATATAAGACAGGCGACCTTCGAAGAAGGAAAGATCATATCGACGGCCAAAGATGAAAAGGTACAGTCGGTATACGAAATGTATTATGATTTTGAAGAACCTGTAAATAAGATAGCAGGGCATCGTGTTCTGGCGCTTAACAGGGGAGAAGCAGAGAAGATATTGAGCGTTAAGGTTGAGGCCCCTGTGGACAGGATCATAACTTATCTTGAGAAAAAGACGATCACTAAGAACAATCCCAATACGGAGCAGGTCCTTAAGGATACGGTACGTGACAGCTACAACCGTCTTATTGCACCGGCGATTGAAAGAGAAATACGAAACGAGCTGACAGAGAGGGCGGAAGACGGTGCAATATCTGTGTTTGGCAAGAATCTTGAGCAGCTCCTTATGCAGCCGCCTATTGCAGGAAGAGTTGTACTTGGATGGGACCCGGCCTTTCGTACCGGATGTAAGCTGGCCGTAGTGGATGCTACGGGTAAGGTACTTGATACAAAAGTGGTATATCCGACAGCTCCTCAGAATAAGGTCAGGGAAGCCAAGGAAGAGGTTAAGAAGCTTATAAAGAAATACGGTATATCCCTCATTTCGGTAGGTAACGGAACCGCATCAAGAGAATCGGAAATGATAATAGTCGATATGCTTAAGGAACTTGCGGGAGACGGTATACAGGTTCAGTATGTCATAACCAATGAGGCAGGTGCATCGGTATATTCGGCAAGCAAGCTGGCTACTGAGGAGTTCCCTGAATTTGATGTCGGACAGAGAAGTGCGGCATCCATTGCAAGACGTGTTCAGGATCCTCTTGCAGAGCTCGTTAAGATAGATCCCAAGTCTATCGGCGTTGGCCAGTACCAGCACGATATGAACCAAAAGAAACTGTCGGAATCACTTATGGGTGTGGTTGAAGACTGCGTTAACAGGGTAGGTGTTGATCTTAATACGGCTTCCGCACCGCTGCTTGAGTATATTTCCGGAATAACGAAAGTCATAGCCAGGAACATAGTAGATTACCGTGAGACGAACGGCAGATTCACCAACAGAAACCAGCTTCTGAAGGTTGCGAAGCTGGGTCCCAAGGCCTATGAACAGTGTGCAGGTTTTATGAGGATAACGGGAGGCGATAATCCGCTAGATGCAACGAGTGTACATCCCGAATCATATGAGGCGGCAATGAAGCTCCTTGACACGCTGGGTCTCACTATGGAGGATGTTAAGAAACTGCAGGCTGATGCAGCTGCAAATAAGGGTTCAGGTAAGAGTAAGGCTCAGGGCGGAAACGACAGAAAGCTTCCGGGCAGGAAGGGCAGCCCCGCGAAGAAACCTATAAATACAAATACAGCGATGGGACAGGCTCTGGCAGCTGCCATGGGCATGTTAAATACAGATGCTGACAGCTCGGGCAGTACCGGACGGGCAGCAGGCACTAAGGCTTCGGAATCGAACAGCCGTGGTGCGGATAACGGCATAGGTACGGGATCCGGCGCAGAAACATATGTGGGCTCCGGTTCTATTGAGAAGAGGATAAAGGATAAGAAGAAGCTTGCGCAGGATCTCGGCATCGGAGAAATAACCCTTAACGATATAGTTAAGGAGCTGGAGAAGCCCGCAAGAGACCCGCGAGACGATATGCCTAAGCCGATACTACGTTCAGACGTCCTTGAAATGAAAGATCTTACTCCCGGTATGGTGCTTAAGGGAACAGTAAGAAATGTAATTGATTTTGGTGCGTTTGTGGATATAGGAGTGCATCAGGACGGTCTCGTGCATATTTCACAGATTACCGATAAATACATTAAGCATCCCCTGGAAGCAGTATCGGTGGGAGATATAGTGGAGGTAAAGGTGTTGGATGTGGATGTGGTCAAGAAACGTATCTCACTTACCATGAAGGTATGATAAAAAACAGACACCTGCCGTGTGATACCGGCGGGTGTTTTTGCTGTTTCTTTATATATGGATCTGTGATATAATAAAATGATTACAACTATTTGAGCAGAACACTTAGCGAGGGTGCTAAACATCCAGGGGATGTTTGCTCAGCACCGACCGAAACGAAGTGTAGACTTTTTCGAGCTTAGTGTGAGCCATGCATGTATACTTAATGAGGTATTCTCGAATTTAGTATACATGCTGGATGAATCCAAAACAGCGAAAAATACGTAGTATTTTGAGGATTCGTCATAAGGGGTACCGCTTGCGGTGGATTCCTTATGACATTATCTGTTCTGAATAGTTACAAACCAGGATAAAAAAGGATAATACATATGAAACTGGAATTTGATGTAAAGATGACTACTCCCGTGATGTATGATTACATGATGTATCATACCGTTACGGGTGTGCAGTTCTGGCTGGTTGTTGCGATCGGTATTATGCTGACATGTATGTTTGCATATTCGCATAATCCTCTTCATATGATTTTTGCCATAGCGGTGATTGCCTATCTTCCTGTTGAGAGACTGTTTCAGGCTAAGAAGCAGGTTACGCTTAATCCGGTTTTTAAAGAAAATCTGCACTATACACTTGATGATGAGAAGATGTCGATAGATGTGCTCGAAGAGCATATGGATGCAAAGTGGGATTCCGTAGTCAAGGTCAGAAGCACAAAGAAGAGCCTTATACTATATACAAACCGTGTCACGGCAACGATTTTCCCGCGGGAATCTCTTGGAGATGATTACGAAAAGGCAGTAGAACTTATACGCAAGGGTGTGCCAGCAGACAGAGTGAGGATAAAGTAGACGGAAGGGAAAGGCGGCAGAATGGCCTGTAACATTATAAGGGAAACATACGGTAGTGAGGAAACATACAGGCTGGGTGAGGAGATGGGCAGTAAGGCAGAACCGGGTGAAGTATATGCTCTGACAGGAGATCTGGGAACAGGGAAGACGGTGTTTGCACAGGGGTTTGCCAAAGGACTTGGCGTGGATGATTACGTAAACAGTCCGACGTTCACGATCCTTCAGGTCTATGAAGACGGAAGACTTCCGCTGTACCATTTTGATGTGTATAGGATAGAAGAACCGGAGGAAATGGAAGAGATAGGGTATGAGGATTACTTCTACGGGGACGGTGTGACACTTATCGAATGGGCTGAGATCATAGAAGAACTGCTTCCTGAGAAGGTATGCAGGATAAGCATTTCGAAGGATCGGGGTAAGGGCGACGATTACAGAAGGATCGAAGTGCTGCCGGAATAGTTAGCAAAACAGAATATTATCTGCAAAACGGAATAAACAGAAAAGAAAATGAAGATATTGGGAATAGACAGCTCCGGGCTGGTGGCGAGCGTGGCTGTCGTTGAAGACGGGCAGATGCTCGCAGAATATACAATAAATTATAAAAAGACTCATTCGCAGACGCTGGTGCCGATGCTTGATGAGATTAGGAGCATGACAGAGCTTGATCTTGCATCAATAGATGCAATCGCTGTTGCGGCAGGCCCCGGATCATTTACCGGACTAAGGATCGGAAGTGCGACAGCGAAGGGACTGGGATTGGCGCTTAATAAACCGCTCATACCGGTGCCTACCCTTGACGGCCTTGCAATGAACGCATGGGGAAACGGGAAGCTGGTATGCCCCATAATGGATGCGAGACGGGAACAGGTGTATACGGGACTGTACCGTTTTACAGAGGGAAGGCTTGCTGTGATCAGGAAAGGAAGCCCTATGGCAGTTACGGACCTTGCCTCGGTACTTAATGAAATGAGAGAAGCGGTTCTGCTTCTGGGAGACGGCGTTCCGGTATATAAGGAAGTGCTTGACGGGGAGCTTACCGTAGAGCATGAATATGCGCCTGCCCATATGTCAAGACAGCGTGCGGGAGCACTTGCGGTATTGGCTATGGAATACTATTACGAAGGACGGACTGAAACAGCTGCGGAGCATAAACCGGAGTATCTAAGACCGTCTCAGGCTGAGAGAGTCAGGGCTGACGGCAGGAAATCCTGATGATCGGCTGCAGAATAGAGAACAGCGATACTTGGATGGAAACTTTAAAGAACTGTAAATGGATAACGATAATATAAGTATTTGTGTAATGACAGCAGCTGATACAGAGGCCGTGGCAGCAATGGAAGAGAGTATCTTCAACGAGCCATGGAAGCATAGGGATTTCGAAGAGCTGCTTGACAAACCTGACAGAGGATGCATTGTGGCAAAGGCCGGCGATGAAATAGCGGGCTGTGTTGTATTTCATAATATAGCCGGAGATGTGGATATAACAAATGTTCAGGTGAAGGTGGAATACCGCGGGCGGGGTATAGGTAAACATCTCATGACGGAAGCCATGGAAAAGGCACGGGCAGCAGGCGGTGAACGGTTTACTCTTGAAGCAAGGGAGTCAAATCTTGCGGCAATATCGCTGTATGAGTCATTGGGGTTTGCAGCAGAAGGAAAGCGTAAGGATTTTTACAGGAATCCACGTGAGGATGCCATTATCATGTGGAAATACTGATATGATCATAACTGTTCGGAACAGTTCATTTGATCAAGGATAAATGTAGAACAGGAACCTGATAGGATGTTGGATGTATGTCTTCTCGGCACCGGCGGCATGATGCCCCTGCCGTACAGATGGCTGACCTCGCTTATGATGCGGTATAACGGCAGCAGCATATTGATAGATTGCGGCGAAGGAACACAGATCGCCATGAAAGAGAAGGGATGGAGTCCCAATCCGATAGACGTGATCTGCTTTACACATTACCATGCAGATCATATCAGCGGGCTTCCGGGGATGCTCCTTTCGATGGGTAATTCGGACAGGACGGAGCCGCTTACCATGATCGGGCCCAAAGGGCTCGAGAGAGTAGTCAATTCGCTTCGGGTAATAGCCCCCGAGCTTCCTTTTGAGATAAATTTCCGTGAAATATCCGGGCAGGAAGATGAAATACAGATGGATGGCTATATGCTTAAAGCCTTTCGCGTAAATCATAATGTAATCTGCTACGGATATAGTATGTATATTGACCGTGCCGGGAAATTCTCCGTTGATGCGGCTAGAGCAGCAGACATACCTTTAAAGTACTGGAATCCGCTTCAAAAGGGAGAGACGATAGAATTTGAAGGCAGAATACTGACACCGGATATGGTTTTGGGACCGCCAAGAAAAGGTATCAAGCTGACATACTGCACTGATACAAGACCTACAGATCTTATCGCAGACAATGCCGCAGACTCGGATCTGTTCATCTGTGAAGGAATGTACGGTGAACCGGGCATGGAAGGTAAGGCCAGGGAACATAAACACATGACTTTTTATGAGGCGGCAGGAATAGCAAAAAAGGCCGGGGTTAAGGAGTTATGGCTTACGCATTACAGTCCGTCACTGTCATATCCGAAGAACTACGAAGAGGCAGTGCGGAAAATATTTGAAAATACTCATGTGGCAAAGGATGGCCGCAGTATTACTCTTGCTTTCAAGGATGAAGAGCAGGGTAAATAAATCGGGAACGGCAGATGAGCCGATGCCGGAACAGACGGATCTTGGGAGATCGTAATGGCAAAACGCAGGAAACGAAAAAAGAATAACGAGGGGATCAAACGCGCGGTGATCCTTATTATTCTGGCAGGAATAGTGGTTGGCGGCTTTGCCATGCTTGCGCTCAGAAACAAGCCGGACAGAGCTACGCCCACGGTACTCTCGGCTGTGGAAGAGGTACTGGCCAGAAATCTTGAGAATAATTATCCCGCAACACCTAAGGAAGTCCTTAAGTATTACAGCGAGATAACAAGGTGCTTCTACAGTGAGATATATACGGATGAACAGCTCAGCCAGATGGCGGTAAAATCACGCGAGCTTCTGGATGATGAGCTCAGGGCGCAGCAGTCGGATGATGACTATCTGAACATGCTGAAGGCGGATGTGGATATATTCAGGAGTAATGACAGGGTTATTTCCAGCTACTCGGTGTCGAGCGCAACGGACATAGATTATTATGACTACAAGGGTGATGAATGGTCCAAGGGTATGTGTGTGTTCACTGTAAGAGAAGGGACCAAGATGGTTGCAACACAGGAGGAATTCCTTCTTCGCAGGGATGACGCGGGACACTGGAAGATATTCGGCTGGCGAATCTATGATGAAGATAATTACAAGTAAGGACAGTTGCGGACAGGATGCTGTTTGTGAATAAAGGTGACAGGGATTGGAAGAAAAAGAGTTAAAGGATGGACATACGCATAAAGATATACTGGTGCTCGCAATAGAGAGCTCATGTGATGAGACGGCAGCGGCGGTTGTAAGAAACGGGCGTGAGGTGATGTCCAATATCATATCTTCTCAGATTGATATCCATACGATCTACGGAGGTGTGGTTCCCGAGATAGCATCAAGAAAGCATATAGAAAAAATAAATCAGGTTATAGAGCAGGCTTTAAAAGATGCAGACGTGCGCCTTGATGATATAGACGCGATAGCTGTGACCTACGGTCCGGGACTGGTAGGAGCCCTGCTTGTGGGTGTGGCAGAAGCCAAGGCAATAAGCTTTGCAACGGGTATACCTCTGATAGGAGTACATCATATAGAGGGACATATATGTGCCAACTACATAGAACATAAAGAACTGGAACCGCCCTTTGTGTCGCTGGTGGTTTCCGGTGGTCATACACATCTGGTGAAGGTTGTTGATTACGGTGTGTATGAAATACTCGGAAGGACGAGGGATGATGCGGCGGGAGAAGCCTTCGACAAGGTGGCAAGGGCGATAGGGCTTGGATATCCCGGAGGGCCTAAGATAGATAAGGTGTCAAAGGAAGGGAATGCAGAGGCAATAGAATTTCCCAGAGCCAAGGTTAGAGACGGCGAATATGATTTTTCGTTCAGCGGACTGAAATCGGCAGTGCTTAATTATCTTAATTCAGAGAAAATGGCGGGGCGTGAGATAGCCATTGCCGACGTGGCAGCCTCTTTCCAAAAGGCAGTGACGGATGTCCTTGTAGAGCATTCAATGAATGCGCTTGATGCATACGGATTTATGAAGTTCGCGCTTGCGGGAGGTGTGGCCAGCAATTCGGCTCTCAGGGCCGCAATGAAGGAAGCGTGTGAAGATAAGGGAATAGAGCTGTACTATCCATCGCCGGTGTTCTGTACCGACAACGCCGCAATGATAGGCGTCGCCGGATATTACGAGTACATAAAGGGAGTTCGCAGCGACCTGACACTAAACGCAGTCCCTAATCTTAAGCTTGGAGAACGATGAGCCTGAGGGACCAGGGGACGGGGCAGTGGTACCTTGGGATCCGTGGGACAGGTTCAAAAGCTATACGATAGAATTATCCCGGTATTGGTATGAAGGAAGACAGGAGACGGAAAAATGGATCATAAATGTACCGCGATCGTGTTGTCGGCAGGAAAAGGAAAGCGGATGGGATCGGATATACCAAAGCAGTATCTTCTGCTTGACGGCAAACCGGTCCTTTATTATTGTCTTAAATCCTTTCAGGACAGTTTCATAGATGATATTGTGATCGTAGCATCCGAGGCTGATTTTTTATTTATCAGGGAAGAGATTGTTGATAAATATGACATAACAAAGGTTAAAAGCATAGTTCCGGGAGGCGCTGAGAGGTACGATTCAGTGCTTTGCGGACTGAGGGCGGCAGACGGATGCGACTATGTATTCATTCATGACGGTGCAAGACCCTTTGCGGATGAAGAGATACTGAAACGCGCATATGAAACGGTTGAGAAGTACGGGACTGCCATAGTGTCGATGCCTGTAAAGGATACAATAAAAGTTGTTGATGACAATGGTTTCACTTTGGATACGCCGGACCGTAGCCATGTATGGCTGATGCAGACTCCGCAAGTATTTGGTTACAGGGAAATACTGGAAGCATATGAACGTATGGATTCATATATGAAAAAAAATGCAAATGACAGCTCAAACCTCAATATAACCGATGACGCAATGGTGATGGAGCACTTCGGGAGTCTGCAGGTGCATGTTTCGGAGGGCTCTTATCGAAACATAAAAATCACCACACCGGAGGATATGATAGTGGCACAGGCTCTCCTGAAGCAGGGGATTTAGACGGTTTTTAAATATCATTGTTTTTTAATAAAAAAGTGGTTGACATTAGTATTTTCCTTTGATATTATATTTCTTGCGCTGACGAGAAACAGGTCGGCGTAAAATAATGGGTAATCAACGACCGGGGAGAGGTATCGAAGTGGTCATAACGAGGCGGTCTTGAAAACCGTTTGCCTTCACGGGCACATGGGTTCGAATCCCATCCTCTCCGCTGAATACGAAAGTATTCAACTAAATATAGTTTATGTTTCAGCATTAAAAGGTAGAAATCCTATCGGATTTCTCTGATGCCTCAAAGCCGGCGGGCTCTCATACGCTGTCGCGCATGAGCAATGGAGAAGTACCCAAGCGGCTGAAGGGGCTCCCCTGGAAAGGGAGTAGGTCGTTAATAGCGGCGCGAGGGTTCAAATCCCTCCTTCTCCGTTTGACGTCTTAATAAAACTGAAGCAGTTGCACCTTGAAAATCTAATAGTATAAACCATCCCTGAAATTCGTTATAAGGGAGAGCCGGTAGCGGCAGAAACCTTATAACAACATTTCAAAAAGTTAAGTTTTAAGAACGACCCTAAAGTAAATTTAGGAGAAGTCATAAGGGAGGGCCGGAGACGGTGGATTCCTTATGACGAGGAATAAGCCTTGTGTTTATTCTGAGAATCAAACATTATAATTGAGAGTTTGATCCTGGCTCAGGATGAACGCTGGCGGCGTGCCTAA
>JAEEGL017009336.1_pt1 | contig 21498 bp, 20 predicted proteins | sample 9134231 | NCBI WGS metagenome assembly JAEEGL01 (sample SAMN16246548, study PRJNA631951) | gut metagenome | biome: gut microbiome; feature: rumen; material: fiber-attached | host: Bos | place: Iran: Karaj | collected 2018-10
TACCCCTGCTTCTGCACCCCCGAAAAGCTTGAAGAGATACACGCCCTTCAGACCGAAAGAAAAGACGACCCCGGTTATTACGGCAAATACGCCGTCTGCAGAGACCTCTCTTACGAAGAGGTCGAGGAGAAGGTTAAGGCGGGGACGCCCTTTACCGTCCGATTCCGTTCGGAGGGCGACAAAAAGAAGACCGTCCCCTTCAAAGACGAAATAAAAGGCGACCTTCTGGTGCCGCAAAACGATAACGATTTCGTTTTGCTAAAGTCTGACGGACTTCCGACCTATCACCTCGCCCACGCCGTCGACGACCACCTTATGAGGACGTCGCTCGTCGTGAGGGGCGAGGAGTGGCTTTCGACCCTTCCCTATCATCTCGAGCTTTTCTACGCGCTCGGCTTCAAGCGTCCGAAATACGCCCACACGGCGCACATAATGAAAAACGACGGCGGCGGCAAGCGCAAGCTTTCGAAGCGCCACGACCCCGAGGCCGCGGTATCTTACTATTTCGAAAACGGCTACACCGCGCCCGCGGTCAAAGAGTATCTTTACGGCCTTATCTCCTCCTCCTTCGAGGAGTGGAGGCGCTCAAACAAGGGCGTGGAGGGCGACGAGTTCCCGCTTTCTCTTAAAAAAATGAGCGTTTCGGGCTGTCTTTTCGACACAGACAAGCTTAACGACGTCTCGCGCACCGTCCTTTCGGAGCTGTCGGCCGACGAGCTTTATAAAACGCTCGAGGGCTGGGCGCCCGTCTACGAGCCGAAGTTATACGAGTATATGAAGGCCGCGCCCGAAAAGATAAAGGCGATTATTTCGATAGGCCGCGGCGGCAATAAGCCCCGAAAAGACCTCACGACGCTACGTGACGCGCTCCCCTACGTCTCCTATTTCTTCGAAGACGGCTTCGAGCCGTCGGACGACGCGATATTGAAGACTGCCGACGCGAAGGAAATACTTAAGGACTATCTTTCGGTCTACTCCGAAAACGATGACCGCGACGGCTGGTTCGGCCGCATCCGCGATCTCGCGGAGCGGCACGGATACTGCCCCGATATGAAGCGGTATAAGGCCGAGCCCGAAAAATACAAGGGCAGCGTTTCGGACGTCTCGTCCATCATCAGGCTTGCCGTGACGGGACGGGTAAACACGCCAGATATGTATGAGGTCATGCAGATCCTCGGCAAAGAGACCGTTCTGAAAAGGATAAAAGAGGAAACGGAGAGATAAAATGTTTGACGCCGCCAATTTCACCCATTTCATAACCGATATTATAGACGCCGACCTCGCTTCCGGCAAGGTCGACCATGTGGCGACCCGCTTTCCGCCCGAGCCCAACGGCTACCTTCACATCGGGTCGGCGAAGGCCATATTCATAAACTTCTTAGCGGCCAAAAAATACGGCGGGACCTTTAACCTCCGCTACGACGACACCAACCCCTCGAAGGAGGAGACCGAATACGTCGATTCCATTTACGAGGACCTCGTGTGGCTTACGGGCGAGAAGCCCGAAAACGTCTTTTTCGGGTCGGACTATTTCGATAAGTGCTACGAATACGCCGTAGGGCTCATAAAGGACGGCAAGGCCTACGTCTGCGACCTGACGGCCGACGAGATGAAGGAATACCGCGGCACCCTCACCGAGCCGGGCCGCGAAAGTCCCTACAGAAACAGAAGCGTGGAGGAAAACCTCCGCCTTTTCGAAGAGATGAAGGCGGGCAAATATAAAGACGGCGAAAAGACGTTAAGAGCGAAAATAGATATGGCGTCGCCGAATATGAATATGCGCGACCCCGCCATATACCGCATAGTCCACAAGAGCCACCACCGCCAGGGCGACAAGTGGTGCATCTACCCGCTTTACGACTACGCCCATCCCGTGCAGGACGCCATCGAGGGCATCACCCACTCCTGCTGCTCCATAGAGTTTGAAAACCACCGTCCGCTTTACGACTGGGTGGTCGACAATATAGATTTCGAGAAAAAGCCGCATCAATACGAGTTCGCACGCCTCAACGTCACCAACGTCGTCATGAGTAAGAGGTATTTACGAAAGCTCGTCGAGGACGGCTTCGTCTCGGGCTGGGACGACCCCCGCATGCCTACCCTTTCGGGACTTCGCCGAAGAGGCTTTACCCCGACGGCCATTTTCGATTTCGTCAAAAGGGCGGGCGTCGCAAAGACCTCGAGTCTCGTCGACCACAGACTTTTAGACCACTGTCAGCGCGAGGAGCAAAACGCCGTCGCCTTACGGCGCATGGCGGTGCTCGACCCCGTAAAAGTGACGATAACGAATTACCCCGAGGGGAAGACCGAGTATTTCGAGCTTCCCGACCGTCCGCAATGCGAGACGACGACTTGCAGAAAAGTCCCCTTCTCGAAGACGCTTTACATCGATAAAAGCGATTTCGAGGAGGTCCCGCCGCCCAAGTTCCAGCGCCTCACCGTCGGCAAAGAGGTCAGACTCATGGGGGCGTATATCCTCCGCTGCGACGAGGTCGTGAAAGACGGAAACGGCGAGATAAAAGAGCTCCTTTGCACCGTCGACCTCGAGGCGAAAAACGGAAATCCCCTTGACGGCAGGAAGATAAAGGGCACGGTCCACTGGCTTTCGGCCGCCGAGGCGGTCCCCGCCGAGTTTATGCTCTTAGGGCCGCTTTTCTCGATAGAAAACACCGCCGAGATAGCCGAGGGCGGCGACCTCGGAGCCTACCTGAACAACGAGTCGCTTATAGTCAAAAAGGGCTTCGTCGAGCCGTCGCTCGCGAACGCCTTCGAGGGCGAGCCCGAGCGGTTCCAGTTCGTGCGGACGGGCTATTTCGTGCCCGACAAACAGACGGGCGCCTTTATAAGAACGGTGACGTTGAAGGACGGATACAAACCGGAATAAAATAATAAAAACCACCTGCGAACGCGGGTGGTTTTTTATAAGATATTCTCAACCGTCGGTATTTCGCAGTCGCGGATATGCCGAAGCAGCGCGCGGGTGACCGCCGCCTCGGAGAGAAAGTCGGCCGCCGTCTCTTCGCGGCACAGGGCGGGGAGCCGCTCGGTCGAGAGCATAATGCTGTCGGTCTCGGTGTGGGAGATCACGGCGTCGAGGTATTTCCGAAAGACCGCGAAGTCCTTTGAAAAGTCGGAAAGGGCCGCGCGGGCGGCCCCGAAGTCGCCCGAAAGGACGGCGGTCTCCGCCGTTTCGAGAAGCCTGTCGAGCCGCGAGACGCCGCCCGTCACGACGGCGAGGTTTACGGCAATAAACGCCGCGACGAGAACCAAAATCACAAGCGGAACGACGACGTTTCTCACCGCTTTTTCTCCTTTTTGATAATATAAAACCGTCCGTCGCCGACGGCAGACATATAAAAGACGTCTGCGGGCGAGGAAAGTCCCTCTTTTTCAAGGGCCGCGTAAACCTCTTTTTCGGTGACGGCGGCCTTTATGAGGCCCTCTTCCCGAAGACGTCCGTCAGAAATCAGGACGGCGGCGAAATCGTAGCGTTTTTCCTTTGAAAAAAGGTCATAGGAGAAGGGTCGGAAGTCCTCTTTCAGCACTACCGAGATCTCGCCGCCCGTCTCCATGACGGCGGCGGAGACGTCGGAAATATCGGACGCGCCCTGAAGGCGAAGCTCCTCCGAAAGCTCGTCCAGAGAGAGCTTTAAGCGGCGCATATTTCTTTGCGAGAGGACGCCGTTTTCAATCAGAACTATCGGGCGGCCGTTAAGAAGTCTTCGGAAACGAAGGCTTTTAAGGCTTATTGCCGAGACGGTAAACTCGAGGGCGACGAGGAGCATTATGGGCAAAAGTCCCGAGAGAAGCGGGCGCTGCATATTCTCCATGGGGAGCACCGCGAGTTCCGAAAGCATCAGCGTTATCACCAGCTCGGAGGGCGACAGGTCGCCTATCTGCCGCTTGCCCGTAAGGCGCACGGCGGCGGTTATCGCGATATATAAAATTACCGTCCGCATGGCCGCGATAAGCAAAAAATCACCCCGACGCTATTTTGCCGCGTCGGGGCGGTTTTATTCGGGTTTAAGCGAGGTTCAGCTTCTTTTTGAAGATGTGATTGGTGACAAATATGCCGACAAGGAAGAGGGCGAGATAGTATAGCGCGTAGACGGTGAAAATGACGTGCATTATAATCTCCGACGCGTCTGCGCCCGCGGCCGACTCGACAACGAAGAAGAGCGGGACTGCTATCACCGTGCTGAGCAGCTGGGTCGCGACGTAGTAGATGCCGAATACCGCGAAGGAGCCGAGGAGTTTATTCTTGAATAGCATCTGACCTATCGCGATGCAGAGGTAGTAGACGGCAAAGGCCGAGAGGAAGCTGTTTATAATGACGCAGATGATCTCGATGACTAAAAACCACAGCGAGACGTCGCCCGATTGCGCTATCATCTGAAGATTGAGGAAGAAGGACCTTATTATCATCGGGAGCGTGTCGTCGCCCGCGAGCAGGATGGCGATCGACAGGAAGGTGACGGCAAAGCCCGTAAGGCACCATATCATACTCGTTATGAACTTGCACATAATATGCTGCATGGGGGTGACGGGCAGGGTGAAGGAGAGATAGCCCTCGTCGGTGACGAGATTCTTATAAAAGCGGTAGAAGGAGATGATCGCGGGGAGAATCGCCACGGCGCCCACCGCAAAGACGTAAAGGGCCGTTATAAGTCCGAAAAATACGTTGGTGACGATATTGTCGAAGTAGTCGTTTACGAGAAAGAAAATCTTTGCAAAGCCCGCCATGACGAGTATGCCCGCGAAGAACGGGAGAAAAATGCGGTAGGTGGCTTTGAACTCGTATTTCATAAGTTTTCCTAACATCTGAATACCTCCCTGAAGAGCTGATCGACGCTCTTGCCCTTGTTTTCCCTTATGTCGTCGACCGACGACTGAAGGGCGACGTTGCCGTAGGAGAGGAAAATGACGTCGTCGAGCGTCTTTTCGATGTCGTAGATGAGGTGGGTGGAGATTATGACCGACGCCTCGGGGTTATAGTTGCTTATTATGGTGTGAAGGATATAGTCCCTCGCGGCGGGGTCGACGCCCGCTATCGGCTCGTCGAGAAGATAGAGCTTGGCGTTGCGGCTCATGACAAGGATGAGCTGGACCTTCTCCTTGGTGCCCTTCGAGAGAGTCGAAAGCTTGCTTTCGGCGTTGATGCCGAGGTCGGTGAGGAGCTTGAAGGCCTTTTCGGCCGAGAAGTCCTCGTAGAAGTCGGCGAACATCTCGACGGTGTCCTTGACCTTCATCCAATTGGATAGGTAGGTGCGCTCGGGGAGATAGGCGACTATCTTTTTGGTTTCGATGCCGGGGGCCTTGCCGTCGATTAGAATATTGCCCCCGTCGCTTGTGAGAAGGCCGCTTATACATTTTATAAGCGTGGTCTTGCCGCTGCCGTTCGGGCCGAGAAGACCGACTATCCTTCCCGCCTCGACCGAAAGCGTTACGCCGTTTAAGGCCTGAAAGCCGTGATAACGCTTGACGAGGCTGTTGCACTCAAGAATTTTCACTTTCTTTCCTCCTTAAGAATTTTACTATTTTTTTCTCCGCGTCCGCGGACGAATAGGAAAGCGCCGAAAGTCTTTCGACCGCCGTTTTTATGACCTTGTCGGCGAGGTCGTCCCTCACCGAGCAGATAAGGGCGGCGTCGTCGGTGACGGTGCTCCCCGCCGTGCTCTTGGTATGCACCATCCCCCTCGCCTGAAGCTCGCCCACGGCGCGCTGGACGGTGTTGGGGTTGACCGAGGCCTCGGCCGCGAGGTCGCGGACACTCGGGAGCTCGCTCCCCGCGGGATAGGCTCCCGAAACTATACGCTCAATTATCTTATCGGCGATTTGAAGATATATCGGGCGCTCGTCGTTGAATATCCAATCCAAAAACGGACATCTCCTTTCTTGTTTGATTGTGCTAATACAATGATATAATATTTTTGCGGTCTTGTCAAGCGATTTTTTCAAATAATCCGCGTTTTTGCGGTTATTTATGCGGTTTGTTATCAATATGCACAAAAAAGGGGCCCTCCGATTGGCAAAAAAGTAGAAAATTGCGTCTTGATATATAATATACCCTATGATATACTTTAATTCAGTAAATCGGGAAAGGTGGTCTTAAGATGTATTCCAAGAAGATAACGGTCGAGCACCCCTACGGACTGCACGCCCGTCCCGCTACCTATTTCATACAGAAGGCCAATGAATTCAAATCGAATATCGACATTATGAGGGAAGGCCGCAGGGTAAACGCCAAAAGCCTTCTCGGCGTCCTTTCGCTCGGAGTCGTAAAGGGCATGGAGATCGTGATCGTAGCGAACGGTCCCGACGAGAACGAAGCGGTCGACGCTCTTTGCGAGCTTATAATGAATAACCTCGAAGCGAAATAACGGCAGTATATAAACGCCCGTATTCGCGGGCGTTTTCTTTTCGGAGGGCAAAGTGCTTACCATAATCACGGGCCACTACGGGAGCGGGAAGACGACACTTGCCGTCAATCTCGCCGTAAAAGCGGCGAAAGAGGGTAAAAAGACGGCCGTGGCCGACCTCGACATCGTAAACCCCTTTTTCAGGGCCGCCGATTCCCTGCCGCTTTTTAAGGAGCTTGGGATCGAGACCGTCATCCCTTACGGCGCGAACACCAATTTAGAGTCGGTCTATCTGCCGCCCGAGGTCGAAAAGCTGTTTTATGAAGAGGGCGAGCGGATACTCGACGTCGGCGGCGACGACGACGGCGCGATAGTTCTCGGTCGCTACGCCGACAAGATAAAGGCCGTCGGCTACGAGATGATCTGCACCGTCAGCCGCTATCGCCCGTTTACCAAAACGCCCGCCGAGGCGGCCGAAATGATAAAGGCCATCGAGACGGCGTCGGGACTTACCGTGACGGGTATAGCGAACACCTCGTCTCTCGGCGACGAGACCGATTTCGAGACCGTCGCGGCGTCGGTAAAGTATGCCGAAGAGACGGCGAAACTTTCGGGCAAGCCGCTTTTATATACGGCGGTCATGGAGCCGCTCTGGAGCGGTCTGACCGAAAAGCAAAAAGCGGACATCGGGGAGGCTTTCCCCGTGACGATATACACAAAAAGACTTTTCTGATACGGAGGAGTTAAAATGAATAAAGTGACCTTCAAAACGGAGCTTTGCAAGGGCTGCGGACTGTGCGTCGAAGCCTGTCCGAAGAAAATCGTGAAGCTTCAGGCCGACCGCCTTAACGCCAAGGGCTACAACGTCGCCGAGGTGTCGGAAGCCGATATGGCTCTCTGTCTCGGGTGCGCCATGTGCGCCAGGATGTGCCCCGACTGCGTCATAACGGTCGAGAAAAACTGAAAGGGTGAACGAAATGGCTGAAAAAGTACTTATGAAAGGCAACGAGGCGATAGCGGAAGCCGCCATAAGAGCGGGCTGCCGCCATTTCTTCGGCTACCCCATCACTCCCCAGACCGAGGTCTCGGCCTACATGGCCAAGAAGATGCCCAAGATAGGCGGCGTCTTTCTGCAGGCCGAAAGCGAGATAGCGGCGGCCAATATGGTCTTAGGCGCCGCGAGCGCAGGCGTAAGAGCCATGACCTCGTCTTCCTCGCCCGGTATCTCCTTAAAGCAGGAGGCCATTTCCTATATCATAGGCTCCGACCTCCCCTGCCTTATTCTCAACATACAGAGAGGCGGCCCGGGACTCGGCGGTATTCAGCCGTCGCAGTCCGACTATTTCCAGGCCACCCGCTCGCCCGGCCACGGCGACGGCCACATGCTCGTCTTCGCGCCCGCGTCGGTGCAGGAGATGGTGACGCTCGTCGGCGACGCCTTCGACCTTGCCGACAAATACCGTATGCCCGCCATGATACTCGGGGACGGCGCCCTCGGTCAGATGATGGAGCCCGTCGTATTCGAGGACAAAGAGGTAAAGGCCCCCGAAAAGCCGTGGGCGACAAACGGCCACGAAAACAAGAGACCGCATAACATCATAAACTCGCTTTACATCCAGCCCGACGAGCTTGAAAAGATAGTCAAAGAGCGTTTTGAAAAGTATGAAAAGATAAAGGCTACCGAGGCGAGAGCCGAAGAGTTTATGACCGACGACGCCGAGATCATAGTCGTAGCCTACGGCATAGCCGCGAGGGTCGCGAAAAGCGCAGTCCGAAACGCGAGAGCGGCGGGCATAAAGGCGGGACTTATCCGTCCCATCACCCTCTGGCCCTTCCCCGAGAAAGTGATTAAAGCAAGGGTCGGACAGGCAAAGGCGTTTCTCACCGTCGAGCTTTCGATGGGTCAGATGGTCGAGGACGTAAGGCTCGCGGTCGAATGCAAAAAGCCCGTCGAGTTCTTCGGGCGCACGGGCGGCATGGTGCCGACCACGGCCGAGGTCTACGGCGAGATAGTGAGACTTAACGGAGGTGCAAAATAATGGCTGTTGTCTTTAAGAAGCCGCACGCGCTTACCGACGTGCCGTTCCATTACTGCCCCGGCTGCACCCACGGCATAATCCACCGTCTGGTGGCCGAGGTCATAGACGAAATGGGTATCGAGGGCGAGACCGTCGGCGTTGCGCCCGTCGGATGCTCAGTTTTCGCTTACAACTACTTCGCCTGCGACGTCATCGAGGCGCCGCACGGCAGAGCGCCCGCCGTCGCGACGGGCGTCAAGAGAGCCCGTCCCGACCGCTTCGTCTTCACCTATCAGGGCGACGGCGACCTCGCGGCCATCGGCACCAACGAGACCGTTCACGCGGGGACAAGGGGCGAGAATATCACCATAATCTTCGTAAACAACGCCATTTACGGCATGACGGGCGGTCAGATGGCCCCCACCACCCTGCCCGGCCAGGTCACCCAGACCACCCCCTACGGCAGAGACGTCAAGATCGCGGGCTATCCGATAAGGATGTGCGAAATGCTTTCGACGCTCGACGGCGTGGCCTACGCCGAGAGAGTCGCCATCGACGGCGTCCCGGGCGTTATGAACGCCAAAAAGGCCATAAGAAAAGCATTTGAGACGCAGAAGGCCAAGAAGGGCCTTTCGATAGTCGAGGTGCTTTCGACCTGCCCGACCAACTGGGGCATGACTCCGAAGGACGCCATGGCGTGGCTTAAGGAAAATATGGAAAGCTACTATCCGCTCGGCTGCTACAAGGATAAGGAATGAGGTGCCTGATATGAGAACTACGCATACCTTTTTGCTTGCCGGTTTCGGCGGTCAGGGCATACTCTTTTTAGGCAAGGTTTTGGCCATAGCGGGACTTCTGGAGGACAAGGAGCTTTCGTGGCTCCCCTCCTACGGCCCCGAGATGAGAGGCGGCACCTGCAACTGCTCCGTCACCATCTCCGACGAGGAGATAGGCTCGCCGCAGGTTTTGACACCCTCCTGCCTCGTCGTTATGAATCAGCCTTCTTTCGACAAGTTCGACAAGTCGACCGAGGCGGGCGGCTTTACCTTCATCGACAGCTCGCTCGTATCTTCGAAGTCGGAGCGTAAAGACGTAAGCGTCTTTTATGTCCCCGCCACGACGCTCGCAAACGAAAACGGCCTTAAGGGTCTTGCCAATATCGTGATGCTCGGCAAGATTTGCCGCGAATACCCCTTCCTACCCAAAGAGACGGTGCTTGCCGCGCTCGAAAAGAACAACAAGAAACAAATCCCCGAGATAACCGAAAGGAATAACAAAGCCTTCGCCATAGGCTACGCCTACGAAGGCTGAACATCCGAAAGGAGCGGGAAAATGTCTGTAAAGAATATCGAGATAGCCGAGAGAATGAAGGCTATAAGAGAGCTCTCCGAGGTCACTCCCGAAGACCTCGCGGGACGAGTAGGTATGGCTCCCGACGAATATCTCGCCTATGAAAAAGGCGAAAAGGATATTCCGGTGAGCCTGCTTTACGACGTCTGCAACGAGCTCAAAATAACTATGACGGAGCTCCTTACGGGCGATACGCCTAAGCTCCACAACTTCTCGGTGGTCCGCAAAAGCCGCGGACTCGCCGTTGACAGGAACGACGCGTATATCTATCAGAACCTCGCGTTCCCCTTCGCCGACAGAAAGGTCGAGCCGCTTCTGGTGACCGTCCCCGCCGCGAGGCGAAAGGACGATTATCACTACAACGCCCACAACGGTCAGGAATATCACTACTGTCTCGAGGGGAGATACAAGATCTCCATCGACGGCAAGGAGATAGTGATGGGCGAGGGCGACAGCCTCTATTTCGACTCGGGCTATCCGCACGCCATGAAGGCCGCCGACGAAAACGACGCGAAAATACTGGTCATAGTAATCTGACGAAAAGGTTTACGGACAAATGAGACTTTTATCACGTTTCTGCCGCGAAAATTACCGCGACTATGACGATTTTTACAAAAACTTCAGGATAACCGCGCCCGAGGGCTTCAACTTCGCTTATGACGTCGTAGACGTCTACGCAAAGGAGGCGCCGTCGCAGCGCGCGCTCGTCTGGGCGAACGACAGGGGCGAAAGCCGCGTTTTCACCTTCGCCGACATCTCCCGCCTCTCGAAAAAGGCGGCTAACGCCTTCGAGGCGATGGGCGTCAAAAAGGGCGACCGCGTGCTCGTAATTCTCAAGAGGCGCTATCAGTATTGGTATATCATGCCCGCGCTCATAAGGCTCGGCGCCGTGGTCATTCCCGCCACTCACCTGCTCACGAAAAAGGACATCGTTTACAGAATAAACAGCTCGGGCGCCGTCGCGGCGGTCTACGCCGCCGACCCGCTTTTAGACGAGGCGTTTTCGGAGGCCGAAAAGGAGTTTTCGCACCCCGTCACAATAGCGACGGTCTCCCAAAAGGCCGAGGGCAGACTTGATTTTGACGCCGCGGTCGAGGCCGCGCCCGAAGAGTTTGAAAAGCGCGAAATAGACCCGCGCTCCGAAATGCTTATCTACTTCACGTCGGGCACGACGGGCATGCCCAAGATGGTCTCGCACGATTTTTACTATCCGTTGGGCCACATTTTAACGGCCTGCTTCTGGCAGAACCTAAAGGAGACCGACCTCCATTTCTCGCTTGCCGAGACGGGTTGGGCCAAATGCACCTGGGGCAAGATCTTCGGCCAGTGGATAGCGGGCGCGTCGGTCTTCGTCTACGATTACGACACGAGATTTCTGCCGCTCGACATGGCGCGGATGATAGAAAAATTCAAAATAACGACGTTTTGCGCGCCGCCGACGGTCTTCCGTTTTCTCATAAAAGAGGATCTGTCGGGCATCGACCTCTCGTCGCTCCGCGCGACCTACATAGCGGGCGAGCCGCTTAACGCCGAGGTTTTCAGGCGTTGGAAGGATATTACGGGGCTTGAACTCAGAGAAGGCTACGGCCAGACCGAGACGGCCGTCCTCGCGGCCACCTGGCCGTGGGTGACGCCGAAGCCGGGTTCGATAGGCAAGCCCTCGCCCCATTTCAACACCACTCTTCTGAACGAGAAGGACGACCCCTGTGAAGTCGGCGAAGAGGGCGAGATATGCGTCGATCTCACGAACGGTCACCCCTACGGACTTTTCAACCGCTACGACGGCGACGCCGAAAAGACCTCGTCGGTCATGTATGACAGCTACTACCACACGGGCGACGTGGCGTGGTTCGACGAGGAAGGCTATTTCTGGTTCGTCGGCCGCACCGACGACGTCATAAAATCGTCGGGCTACAGGATAGGGCCGTTCGAGGTCGAGTCGGCTCTGCTTGAACACCCCGCGGTGCTCGAGACGGCCATTACCGCCGTTCCCGACCCCGTGAGAGGGCAGATAGTCAAGGCGACGGTGGTGCTCGTCAAGGGCGTTACCCCCTCCGAGGAGCTTAAAAAGGAGCTTCAGGAGCACGTCAAGAAGACGACGGCGCCTTACAAATACCCGAGGATAGTCGAGTTCGTCGATGAGCTTCCCAAGACCATTTCGGGCAAGATAAAAAGGGCCGAGATCAGAAAAAGCGATAAGTAAAAGCATAATTAAAAACCTCCGCGGAAAGGCGGTGCGGACAAGGGATTATGCAGCCGCAAAGCGGATATTTTTGTGCGAATATATTGTCAAAGACGGCGGGCATACATCAGTATGCTCCGCCGCCTTTTTCGCATCTCGCGCAAAAATCTCTCGCTTGCGGTGCGTAGCAGTTTTACGCGAGTAATTTTTCGTTCAGACAAGGCAAAAGGGAGCGGCCATACTTGACGTATGGCCGCTTCTTTTTAACACAGTATGAACGGAAAAGGACCGCGTAAAACCTACACACTCCCTTATCCGCACCGCCTAAGCGGAGGTTTTTTCTTTTTGCTTATTTGTGTCTCTCGTCCATTTTCTCAAGTAAAAGCTTTATCTTCTCGTGCGGGTCTATGACCTTGCTGATGGAAAGGTCGTGGTTTAAGGAGGCTATGTAATAGGAAATGTATTTCGAGACGTCGACCTCGTGGAACCACTCCTTCGAGAGAAGCTCGGGGGCGCGGTAGGTGAGGTTGGTGGCGTAGACCGCCGAGAGCACGCCCTCCTCGTAGGCCTTGTCGAAGCGGTCGAAGCCGCCCGTGAAGAAGCCGTAGGTGACGTAGGCGTAAATGCGGTTGGCCTTGCGGTTTTTGAGCTCGTAGACGAGGTCCAGCATCGACTCGCCCGAGGAGATCATATCGTCGGCTATGAAGACGTCCTTCCCCTCGACCGAGTTGCCGAGGTATTCGTGGGCGACTATGGGGTTACGGCCGTTGACGACGCGGGAGTAGTCGCGCCTTTTATAGAACATACCGAGGTCGACGCCCAGCACCGAGGCGTAATACATATTGCGGTTTATGGCACCCTCGTCGGGGCTGACGACCATGAAATGCTCTTTATCGAACTCAACGTCGGGGACGGTGCGGAAGATGGTCTTTAAGGTCTGATAGACGGGCATGATGTTGTCGATGCCCATGAGCGGCACGGCGTTTACGACCTTCGGGTCGTGGGCGTCGACGGTGATGATGTTGGAAACGCCCATCGACTGAAGCTCCTGAAGCGCGACGGCGCAGTCAAGCGACTCCCTGTAATTTCTTCTGTGCTGACGTCCGCCGTAAAGGACGGGCATTATGACGTTTAAGCGGTGCGCCTTGCCCGAGACGGCCTGGATTATACGCTTGACGTCCTGATAGTGATCGTCGGGCGACATGTGGTTTTCGAGGCCGAACATCTTGTAGGTGCAGTTGTAGTTGGCGACGTCGACGAGGATGTAGAGGTCGAGACCTCTGACGGGCTGATGGATTATGCCCTTGGCGTCGCCCGACGAGAAGCGGGGGCAGTCGGCCTCGAGCAAGAAGGTGTCGACGGGGGTGCCCGACGCGGCGGCCCACGTCGTGAGGTAATGGTCGATGCGGGAGGCGAGGTCCTCGGTGCCGTTCATGGCGATTATTCCGAGAGGCGCCACGGCCGTTTCGGTGCCGAAGATCTTTTCACTTTCCTTGGGAGTCATTTTTTACCATCCTTTATATTAAGTTCGATTTTTGCCATTTGAAAGAGACGTTTTCGACCTTGCAGTCGGCCGCCGTCTCGAGTAAGACGTAGGCGGCGTATTCCTCGGGCGTCGTCACGCCCGCGGGGAGCGTGCCGGCCGACTTTTTGAGTTGATATTGGTCGGCGAAATAGTCCGAGGCGAGTTTCTCGTAGACGAAAACGTTTTTATAGTATCCCTTCGAAGACGCTCTGAGGGCGTTTTCCGATATATCCATGTCGTGCATTACGGCGGCGTAACCGACCGTTTTTGAGAGCGAGGCGTAGACGGTATTATAGTAGCTTTCGAGCTCGGTGAGATCGGCGTTTTTGCCGTATTCGCGGTCGACGCCGAAGTAAAGCGCTATGGCTTTGACCGTTTCGTATTTGCGGCAGGCGGCCGAAAAGCCGAAGAAGGCGTTGTAATCGGCCTCGAAATTCGAGACGCCGTTTATCACCGCGGCGTTTTTCTCCGAGACGACAACAGTGGCTTTTATATCCGCGACCTCTTTTACTGCCGCGGCGTTTTCGCCGTAGAGCGACGCGAATTTGTCGGCGGCGGCGACGGCGGCGGCGTAGCTCTTCAAAGACTTTCTGAAGGCGGCCCGGTCGGCGCCGAAGGCGTCGGCGACCTCTTTATAGTAGGGGGCGAAGGCGTCGCCCTCGAAATAAACGTTTTCCAGAGACCGCAAAGCGGTCGCGACGTCGCCTTCCGATATCTCCGCGCCCTGTTTTTCGAGATACGCGGCGCAGCGTAAGCCGTTTTCGACCGCGGCGCGCTTTTCGTAAAGGTCGAGGCGGCGGCCGAACTCTATGAAATCGGCGTATTCGCCGAGGTAAATCTTATTTCCCTTAAAGCTCGCTATCACGGTGTCGCCGCCGCAGGCGGCAAAGAGCGACAGCGAGAGGAAGAGGACGATCAAAAGGGCGAGGGCGGAGGTTTTTCGGTTTTGCATATCGCGTCCCGCCTTCAGTTAACGGGGTTTCCGTAAATATCTATCGGGACGAGAGGGTTGCCGTTTTCGTCCTCGGTCAGATAGTGCTTGAGCTGGGCGTCCGAAAGTCTGAAATAGCGCTGAAGGTCTTTAAGAGCGTAGCTTCTTCTGTCGTCGATACGGTATTTGAGGCTCTTTAAGTTGCTTTCCCAGGACGTTAAGGACCCGGGCGACGAGCGGTATTCGTTATTTATGCCCTTCCAGCGCTCGGCGTTTCTCGGGATCTCGTCCCTTATCTGCCCGGCGAGCATATCGACCATGGCGTCGCTTCTCTCCTTGCCGAAGACCACCGTCGCGACGTAGACGTAGCGGTGGATGAACAGATCCTTGAACTTACTGTTCTTGACGAGTCCGCACATCAGCCACGTCTCAAAGCCGTTGCCGACGCCGTGGCCGCCCGGGTCGAAGCAGAATCTCGCGACCATGTCGTAATGCTCGTCCTTATAGTTCGAGCCGAAGAGCGACCAGTCGAGGTCGAACAAAAACCACCGCCACTTGCCGTTTACGCGGTCGCGGTAATACTTGATGTTGCCCGAGTCGGTGTTGACGAGATAGCACTCGACGCACCACCAGTTTATGAGGCTGTCGATGTCGACCTGCGAGCAGACGTATTCGTAATTGGCCTCGACCGAGAGGTCGTGGGTGGTGACGTATTGCTTCAAAGCCCTGTAGGTGTCGGTCGTGCCGTGCAAAAGCGTCCAGTTTCCCTTCTGGATGTCGACGTTATCCTGCTCGATGCCGTAATGGTTATAAAGATAGTCGGCGTCGAAGCGTTCGCGGAGGTTATAAAATCCGTGATATTTGCCGTTTATATAGACGGCCACGGCCACGCCGTCCATGACGTCGAGGTCGAGGGGCGAATATTTTACGAGCTTCGCGAAGGCGAGGTCCATGAGCTTGGTGCGGGAGACGTCGGGATAGCCGCCCGTTCTAAGAACGAGGGCGTTATAGTTGGTGACGTCGTTCCCCGGGATAAACGGATAGTTTATCTCTCCAGTGCCGTATTTGTTCTTTAACTCGACCTTCAGGGATTTTTGCTCGGTTATAAGACTGTAATTTCCGAAAAGGCTTATTTCGGCGTCGAAATCGACCGAAAGCCTGTCTTTCGCGTAGTATTCTATCGTCGCGCCGAACTTGTAGTCGCGAAGGCCCTGCCTCAGTATATAGCTCATATACTGGCCGTGGGTGAAGCCGTCGTCGTTGCGGTGCTGGATCGAGAAGAGGCCGCCCGTGCCGTAGAGGTCGTCGGGGTCGCAGACTATCGACATGACCGCGATATTGTGCGGCTCGTCGGTGAAGAAGGTGCGGGCGACGTCGACCGAGACGAGTCTGCCCTCTTCAACCGCGACGGCGCGGATGGCGATGTTCTCCGTTATCTTTACGGGGCCGGTATATTCCTTCGACGAGGCGTTTGGCAGCGTGCCGTCGGTAGTGTAATATATCTTCGCGTTTTTGGCGGGCGAGGTTATCGCGATCTCCGTGCCGACCTCGACGTGTCCGCCGTTTATCGAAAACTCGGGAAGACGGCTGACTTGGGAAACGCCCTCGTATTTATTTTCGGCGCCTGGCGTCGCCTTTGTGAAGAAAAGCGCCTCGGGGTCGTCACCCTTGCGGCCGACGGTGAGGTAGTCGAACTGTCTGCCCGTATTGACGAAATCAACGACGGCTCCGCTTTGCTTCCCGACAAGGAAGAGCATATCGCCGGCCGAGTTGAGTCCGAGCGAAAGACCTATCTCTCCGCTCTTTTTATCGTAATAGTCGCTCTTAAGGCCAACGAAAATTATTTTATACTCTCCCGGAGCCATCGTATAGTCGGGAAGCTCCTTAAAACCCTTTGTAAGGGCGTTTTTGTCGCCGAGCAGATAGTCGGCGAGATTTATCTTTCCGTTCGTATTATTGTAAAGCTCCACCCAGTCGGCGGAGCGCTCGAAGGTGAAGCTTAAACCGTTTGCTTTTATATAAGACGCGTTGGTGAGCTGAAGGCCGGTGACGTTGGCCGTCGACACCTCGCTTATCGACAGCGGGGCGTTTTTGAGGCTCGAAGCGGCCGAGAGACTCTCGAACTCCTCCGAATCGTTTACCTTTCCGGGAGTGGGCAGGCTGTAAAACACCCATTTTTCGAAGTCGGAGACGCTTCTGCCGTAACTGTTGTTTTTCCTCATGCCGTCGGGTATCTCGGCCGTGTCGACGGCGGCGCCGTTTTTATAGAAGAGGTAAACGGCCTTTTCCTCGGCGCTTATCGAGAAATTGGCCTGATATTCGCCGTCCTCGGCGTTATAGGTGCCCTCGCCCGTAAGAAAGACGACGAGCAAGGCGCCGGGTTCGAGTTCGAGGCTCGGCAGACAGTATTTCAAGGGCTTTGCCGAATCGTCGGAGAGATAATAATCGGAGGCGTTTACTTTTTTATCGGACTTGTTTATTATCTCGACCCACTGCTCGTAGCTGCCCGTGAGGGTATAGAGGCTGTACGCGCCCCTCGGGGTTATCTCGTTTATGGCGAGGTCGAAGGAGGCGCTCGACGAGATCTCGCCTATCTCATACCAGCTGCCGCCGTTTTCGGCGCCCGGCGTCGGAGTCTGGAAGGTGACGAGCTTGCGGCCGTCCCCTGTTTCGACGACGCCGCTCGAAAGATTTTCGGTCTGCTTGCCGTATTCGATATCGGAAAGCACCTTGCCGCCCGCCGACGAGAATATTATCCTCTCGCCGCCCGCCGCGAGCGAGAAGTTGGTGTGAAGCTCGCCGTCAGCGTCCTTGTTCTTGCCCGACGCGAAGACGACTATATAGCCTCCCGCGGGCAAAACGGTCTCGGGGAAGGTCCACTTGGTCGGCTTTTTCTCGTCGTCGGTGAGAGTCGCGCCCGTGAGGACGTAGTCCCTGTCGGTGGCGTTGTGAATCTCTATCCAGTCGGAGTATTCGCCGTCGGCGTCCGTTACGGCGGAGCTGTTGGACGCCATAAACTCGCTTATATATATTTCTTTGTCTATCACGGCGCCCGAGGCGATCATCTCCGACTCCGTTCCGCAGGCGGAGGCTACGACGAGCATCGCCGCGGCGGCAAGCCCGGCGCAAACCCTCTTGGCCGTGTTTTTAAGCCTTGACATCCGGAAAAGTCACCGCCTTAATTTATCCGGCGTAGTCGCCGTTGAAGCTTACGAGCGCCGCGCTTCTCACGAAGGAGAATCTGTTCATGTCGTTGACTATCTTGGTCGAACCCGCGGGTATTCTTATCTCGACCGTCATATCGGCTCTGTCGGCCGAGACGGTCTTGGACTTCACGGAGTATTTCTTGCATCTCGCGGCGAGAAGCTGATTTATCTTTTCCTCGTCGTAATCGGGGTCGAGGTCGATAACGAGGACGTAGGCCTCGTATTTGGTCTTTATCTTCGAGAAGACTATGACGGCTATGGCTATGACCGCCGTGCCTATGACCGAGAGGCCGAAAAGTCCCGCGCCGTTCACAATGCCGACGGCGATCGCCCAGAAAATAAAGGCGATGTCGACGGGTTCTTTTATCGCCGAACGGAAACGGACTATCGAAAGGGCGCCGACCATACCTAAGGAGAGCATGACGTTAGACGAGACCGCCATGATGGCGAGCGTCGTGATAAGCGACATCATCACGAAGGAGAAGCCGAGGCTCTTGGAATAGAGGACGCCCGAGAAGGTGAATTTGTAGACGAAATAGATGAGTACGCCGAGTCCGAGCGACAGGATAAGTCCTATCGCGACCTGCCAGGGTTCGATGTTCTGGAAGTTTTCAAGAAAGCCCTTCTTGAAAACGTCGCCGAAAGAAAGCGCCATTACCATTTTAGTTTACCTCCGATTAAAGATATATTCTGCAAAAAGCGTATTTTGATGCCTGCGTCAGCTCTCTCGAGCCGCTCTGGACGAGCAGTTTTATGACGTCGGGGAGATATGCGTCGTATTTTACCTCTAAAATGCTCTTTCCGTTATCCAGAACGGGAACGGTCAGAAGGTCGGGATCGAACAGATCCTTCGAGTGAAGTCCCGTGCGGACGTTGCTGTCGATCGTCACGCGGACGTTGCCGTAGCGGTAAATATAAGGCTCGCGTGTGTATTCGACTATCGTCTTCGGCTTTATGCCCTTCACCCTCGACTGATAGAAAAGGTCTTTTAAAAGCGGCTCTTCCCGCTCTTTCAGCCACTCGACATCGCCCGCGATGAGCCTTTCGGCCTCTTCCCTCGTGAGCCGCTGCTCCTCCTTGCGGCACATGCCGTTTTTCTTGATCTTCTTTTCAAGGCGGATGAAGGAATCTTCGGCGTTATAGATGCGGATACGGAACTTTTCGCGGTATGAAACGCCGTCGAGCTTTTCGTAAAGCAGATCGTCGTCGATGTTGTCGTAGTAAAGGCTTCTGATGAAATATCGGCCGCCGCGCCCGACGTGGGGATCGCGCTCCATGACGAAACGGAGGCGGTTGCGAAGCGCCCATATATCGGAATTATTTATGATGTATTTCAGTTCGTGGCGGTATTCTTCCGCGTCGTTTTGCGCCAAGCTCTTCCACCTCACTTTATAGTGATTATTATACCATATCTACATTATAAATACAATAGCGGCGGCGCTAAAATATGCGCCGCCGCGTAAGTTTTCAGGTTGATTTCACTATATCGGCCACCGCCGTGAGAGCAAGTCCGCCGTCGACTATCGAAAGAAGGTAAACGGCGGCGAGAAAGATGCAGAATACCGCCGTCGCGGCGAGGACGAATAGAGGTATCATTATCGCCTTGCCTTTCTTTTCCGCCTTGGAACAGCGCTTTTTCATTAAAATCAGCATAAGGTGGTAAAGCACGCCGAAAGCCAAAGAAAGCCAGACGGCGATCACGATGTTCTTCTGCCCGAGGGCGTAGAGCGCTTCCCTTTTCGCGCCGTCGAAAAAGACGTAGCCGAACATAAAGGCAAGGAGCGGCAAAACCGCGAAGGCGAGCGAGTAGAGCGACATAAAGGTTATGCGGAGCATCACTTTTTTCTTCAAGGGGCCGAAGGCCATAAAGAGAACGAGGACTATCAGGACGAGGATTATCCCGAGGGTAAACCACATAATCGATTCGTTCAGTCCCGCTATGGTCGAAACGCCGTAGGTTATGCCCGTGACGACAAGTCCCGCGGTGATAATTCCCAAGAATATCGGCGGTATCGCGTCTCTGAGCTTCATACCGAGCATCGCGGCGACCAAAGAGCCCGTCACGCCGCCCGTCCCGGGGAGCGGGATGGCGACGAATATCCAGAGACCTACGAAACGGAACTTTTTGACCGTCTCGCTCTTTGCCTCGGTGCGGCGCTTGATCCAGCCGAAAAAGCGGGCGCAAAGCTTGCTTTTGCGGGAGAGGAAGTCGAAGACCTTGAGTCCGAAAAGAATTATAAACGGCACGGGGATAAGATTTCCTATAATTCCCGCTATCATGGCGGTCAGGGGGTCGAGCCCGAGCGCGACGCCGACGGGTATGGCTCCCCTGAGTTCCACCACGGGGATCATACCTATTAAAACCGTTATGAAAAAGACGGCGACGGGGTTGCCGCTGAGTCCTTCGAAGAGACCCGTGAGCCACTCGGTCAAAAATATTCCCTCCCTTTTGGCGTTACCCGATTATAATATCATATTACGGCGTGATTTGCAACGATTTTTCAGTTCTTTTTAACAAATAAAATCGTTATTATATCTTTACATATTATTCTAAAAGTGTTAAAATATTGTCAATGCGAAAAATTCCAATAAAACTACACGGAGGTTCAAACTATGGCAAGAAAAATGAAGACCATGGACGGCAACACCGCCGCCGCGCACGTAAGCTACGCCTTTACCGAAGTCGCGGCCATTTACCCCATCACGCCTTCCTCGGTCATGGCCGAGCTGACCGACAGCTGGTCGGCAAACGGTCAGAAAAACGTCTTCGGACAGGAAGTCAAAGTCGTTGAGATGCAGTCCGAAGCCGGCGCCGCGGGCGCCGTCCACGGCTCGCTGGCGGCGGGCGCCCTCACCACCACCTTCACCGCCTCGCAGGGCCTTCTCCTTATGATCCCCAATATGTATAAGATAGCGGGCGAGCTTCTCCCCGGCGTCATCCACTGCTCCGCGAGAGCGCTGGCGACCCACGCCCTCTCCATCTTCGGCGACCACTCCGACGTTATGGCCTGCCGCCAGACGGGCTTCGCTATGCTCGCCTCGTCCAACCCGCAGGAGGTCATGGACCTCGGCGCCGTCGCCCACCTCTCGGCCATCAAGGGCAGAGTCCCCTTCCTTCATTTCTTCGACGGCTTCCGCACCTCTCACGAGATACAGAAGATAGCCGTCTGGGATTACAAGGATCTCGCCGAAATGCTCGATTACGACGCGGTCGAGGCCTTCAGAAAGGCCGCCCTCAACCCCGAGCGCCCCGTCATGAAGGGCTCGGCTCAGAACCCCGACATCTTCTTCCAGGCGAGAGAGGCCTCCAACAAATACTATAACGAACTGCCCGCCGTCGTAGAGGAGTATATGGGCAAGGTCAACGCCAAACTCGGCACCGACTACAAGCTCTTCAACTACTACGGCGCGCCCGACGCCGAAAAGGTCATAGTCGCCATGGGCTCCGTCTGCGACACCGCCGAAGAGACCATCGACTATATGCTGGGGAAGGGCGAAAAGGTCGGTCTTGTCAAAGTAAGACTTTACCGCCCCTTCGTCACCTCCAAGTTCGTCGCGGCCATTCCCAAGACCGTCAAGAAGATAGCCGTCCTCGACCGCTGCAAGGAGCCCGGCTCCATCGGCGAGCCCCTTTACCTCGACGTCGTCGCCGCCCTGCAGCGTGAGAACGTCAAGGTCGACTGCGTGGTCGGCGGCCGCTACGGCCTCGGCTCGAAGGACACCACCCCCGCCTGCGTCCTCGCCGTTTACGACAATCTCGACGCGAAGGCCCCCAAGAACGGCTTTACCGTCGGCATAGTCGACGACGTCACCGACACCTCGCTCCCGATGAAGAGAAATCCCGATACGGCGCCCGAGGGCACCATATCCTGCAAGTTCTGGGGTCTCGGCGGCGACGGCACCGTCGGCGCCAACAAGAACTCCATA
>JAEEGL010418018.1_pt1 | contig 21497 bp, 18 predicted proteins | sample 9134231 | NCBI WGS metagenome assembly JAEEGL01 (sample SAMN16246548, study PRJNA631951) | gut metagenome | biome: gut microbiome; feature: rumen; material: fiber-attached | host: Bos | place: Iran: Karaj | collected 2018-10
CGATGAAGCCTTCGCACATTGCCTTGGCGTTGGCGATGACCTGAGACTGATACTCCTTGTATTCAGGCTGCATGGCCTCGTAGAAAGCGACAGCCTTGGCTGCGATCACATGCTCGAGCGGGCCGCCCTGGATGCCAGGGAATACGCTTGAGTTGAGGATGGCGCTCATCTTCTTGATCTCGCCCTTAGGTGTCGTAAGTCCCCAAGGATTGTCGAAATCCTTGCCCATGAGGATGATACCGCCGCGAGGTCCGCGGAGTGTCTTGTGGGTGGTGGAAGTTACGATATGGGCATATTTTACAGGATTCTTGAGAAGGCCAGCGGCGATGAGGCCGGCAGTGTGGGCCATGTCAATCCAGAGAATCGCACCGACCTTGTCGGCGATAGCTCTCATCCTTTCGTAATCCCATTCGCGGGAATATGCCGAAGCGCCGCCGATGATAAGTTTCGGCTTGCACTCGAGAGCCTTCTTCTCCATTTCATCGTAATTGACGCGGCCGGTCTCAGGATCGAGACCATAAGCGACTGCATGGTAAAGGATTCCGGAAGCGTTCACTGGGGAACCGTGAGTAAGGTGACCGCCCATGCTCAGGTCGAGGCCCATGAAGGTATCGCCCGGCTTGAGGCAAGCCATTGTCACGGCCATGTTGGCCTGCGCTCCGGAATGAGGCTGAACATTCGCATATTCGGCGTCGTAGATGCTGCAGAGACGGTCGATAGCAAGCTGCTCTATCTGGTCAACGACCTCACAGCCGCCATAGTATCTCTTGCCCGGGTAACCCTCGGCATACTTGTTAGTACAAATCGAGCCCATTGCACTAAGCACCTGCTCGCTGACATAGTTTTCAGAGGCGATAAGTTCCAGTCCTGAAGACTGTCTTTCATTCTCTTTCTTTATCAGGTCGAATACCTGAAGATCCTGTTTCATATATCTATTTTGTTAAAGTTTTCCCTCATTCCGGAAATATTCGGCAAAGATAAGAAAAAAAACCTACCTTTGCGTATTATTTGGAATCAGAATTTCATACAGACATGAAAGACAGGAAACTGCTGAACATAGAGCTCGGAAGAGTATCTGCCGAGGAGTACAAAGGACTGCCTCCTTCAGGCATTGCCGTAGTCCTCGACAACATCCGCAGCGCCCACAACGTAGGCTCCGCATTCAGAAGCTGCGACGCCTTCAAAGTGGACAAGATCTGGCTCTGCGGCATCTGCGCAGTGCCCCCGTCTGCAGAAATCCACAAATCAGCCCTCGGAGCCGAAGACAGCGTCGCCTGGGAACATGCCGACAGCACCCTCGACGCCATCGCCAGCCTCAAGGCCGAAGGCTATACCATCGTCAGCGTCGAACAGACAGTGCACTCCGTCAAGCTCGACAGCTTCATTCCTGAGCAGGGAAAGAAATACGCCCTCGTCTTCGGAAATGAAGTCGCGGGCGTAGAACAGTCTGTAGTCGACGAATCGGATTTCTCGCTGGAGATTCCACAGTACGGGACAAAGCACTCCCTCAACGTATCCGTATCGATAGGCGTGATCCTATGGCATCTCAACTTCGGACTTGCGCATCCATCCCTGCCTTCCATCGGCTAGCTCGATATTCATCCAGTCGCCGGCCTCGTCCAGAATCCGGACTTTGGTACCTTCATGAAGCACGAACAGATCCTTCGCATCAACTCCCGATGACGGAGAGCTCTTTACTGACGATACCGGGACCATGACAATCGCAGAATCGGTCTTCCGGTAATCGGAATACTGCCAATACGCGAAATCCAGACAGAGCAGGGCGACCAGGAACAGCCCTATTGCAGAGAAGAATCCCGCCCTGCGCGCTCCCCTTCCGGATGAGAGCAGGAACATCAGCAGCATAGCCAGCGCACCGGCCAGAAAGACAATGAAGAGCACTGCCCATACATTCGAGCTGAGCTTATAGCACATCTTGCGGCCCCATGCCGCCAGCACGAACTCCGGGACCTCTTCGATACGGTCCTGGATCTGCGTCCGGGCAAACTCCAGATTGAAACGGGCGTCATCATAAGAAGGATTCAGCTTCAGAGCCCTCTCATAATTCAGAATCGCCTTAGGGACATTCCCATCCTTGAACCATGCATTTCCGATATTGTAATAGAGGTCAGCGGACTCGCCCCCGTCGGCGACGGCATTCTCCCACGCCCCTGCAGCATCTTTCCAGCGTCCTTCCTGATATGCCGATACGCCTTCCTCCCAATAGCCGGCATCAGCTTCCGAAGCATAAGTCGCCGCGCCAGGAAGAAGGAGCATGACAACGGCGAGAACAGCGGCACCGGCCGCCTTTTTTGCTTTCATACCCGAATCAATTGAAGAAATAACCTTTACTGCGGTATCATAATGGGCTCTCATGGCCTCATTTCCGGAACCCGGAGCATATCTCGCATACTCGCAGGCATCCAGAAGACCGGTGAATTCGGCAGTCACGGACTCCGGAACCTTGTTCTCCAGAAGCCTGGCAGTGATAGTCTCCTTGTTGAGATCCTCCACCTTCATATTCATCTTGTCGGAGATGAATCCCAGCAGAGCCTTGTGCAGTTCCTCATAGAAAGCTGTATAAAGATCCTTCTTGAGGTACTCGTCAGCCTGTGCCAGTCTCTTGCGGGCCTTTCTGGTCGCGCCTCTCGTCCTGGTGCCGACGACGTCGGCCCTGCGGGCAGCCGCACGCCTCATGACGAACCACACGGCAGCTGCGGCAAGAATAATCAGAATCACTACAATCCAGTAACCGGCGGATCCGAGAAGGAAGCCTCCTCCCCTGGACAATGAAGGCTTGCGCGTATTTATGAACCTTATATCCTCGCCGAGACTGCGGACATCGCGTCTCTCGACAGACGGCAGAGTCGATACGACACCGGAAGACTCCCCTCCCTTGCCCTTGCCGACCTTTATACGTACAGGGCCGGCATTCAGAACGACATACTTTCCGGCATTGACGTCATAATATGAATACTGGATATCCGGGATCTCGAAGTCGCCGTGGCTTCTCGGGATGAACGGATACTCGAAAGTCTTGGAACCGGATGTCCCGCCTTCTGTAGTCTTGACGTCAGACTTCACGTCATATACCTCGAAATCTGCCGGGAACTGTATGGAAGGCGCAGTGAGAAGAGACACATTGCCCTTTCCGGAGACAGTCACCAGAAGAGAAGACGCGTCATGGGTCTTGAGCGAATCCTTACTGAATTTCGCCGAAAGCGTAAAGGAACCGACTCCGCCTCCGAACGAAGCAGGGGCCCCGGCCGGGAGCGCGCGGACATGGACATTGACAGCAGGTGTCGACAGTCTCTTCCTGAGACTGCGGACGCTGTCTCCGAAGAAATCGTCGAATATGCTGTTGGAGCGGCTCTGCACCCTTACATTTACAAGGCATACAAGCTCTGCAGGATCTATCTTCAAGGTGCCGGACTTCTGCGGGATAAGCACATAGCGACGGATTACGGCGCTGTTGTATATCTGGTCCCCGACGACTTCGCGGGAGAAGCTGATATTGTTAGGGGCCTCGGTCTCCTGACTCCAGAAGCCTTCAAAAGAAGGGAATTTCGCATCCTCGAAACCGGCCACGTCAACTCTCTGGTAGAGTTTTAGGGTAGCCGTGATAGGCTCGCCGACGACAGCATTTGTCTTGCTGAGCGTCAGCTTCATGAAAATATCATCCCCTGAGATCTCGGTGGTCTGGCGCTGCTGTCCGGACTGGCTTCCACCGCGGGACTGCGTCCCGGAACCTCCGGCGACAACCTCGACCTGGACCTGACGGGAACTGATAGTCTTTCCTCCGACAGTAGCCGAAGCAGGCTGTATATGGAACTTGCCGGCAGACTTTGGAGAAAGGATATAGGTGTATGTGAACTGGGAGGACTTTGTCCTCTTTCCGTTGACGATGTTGATGCTGGTGGAAGAACCTGTCTGCGGTCCCCAGACCAGGTTGAAATCCTGGCCCGGATTCCAGTCGAACGACGACGGACGGTCTTCGCCTTCGATTATGAAGGTGACATTGAACTGTTCGTCGGTGCTGACAATGTTCTGCACCTCGACTCTGATGGAGTTCTGCGCGTTCATCAGCGCGGCAGAAAGCATCACGATCATGAATGTCAAAAATCTCTTCATATTACCAATTCTTTTCTTTCTGGCGGGACTTCTGGTTGAGAGCCTTCTTGCTCTTCACCTTATCCTGGGTCTGGTCTTCTTTAGCCTGCATTGCCTGGAGAATCTGCTGGGCCTGCTGCCCGGAGATGCCGCCGGAACCCTGCTGAGGCTTCGGCTGCTGATTCTTTTTTTCGGACTTGTCGTCCTGGTTCTTTTCCTTGGAATCCGGATCATTCTGGGCCTTGTCAGCGTCCTTGTCGTCGTCCACCTGGTCCCCGCCCTGATCGTTATTCTCGCTCTTCTCCCTCTGCTTGTCGTCCATCTCCTTGTTGCTCATCTGGTCGTTGGACATCTGATTCTGGAGTTTGCTCTTGGCGTAGAGATAATTCTCCTTCGCCTCGATGCTCTCCGGATTCAGGATCATCGCCTGACGGAAAGCTGAGACAGCGGTCTGCCAGTCTTCCATTGCCACGGCATTGTCGCCCTTATTGAAATACAGGTCGAAGCCATGGCCTGCGACAATAGACACGCCCTCGACCTTCGAATACATCTTCGCGGCCTCCTCGTGGTTCTGCTGCCGGTAGAGATTGTTGGCGAGATCATACGCCGCGACGAAAGACGTAGAGTCCTTGGCGAGCGCTTTCCTGTAGCTCAAGTCAGCCTGGGTCCAGTCCCCTTTGCGGAACTGCCGGTTGCCGGCGCGCACGTCATTCCTGTCGGCCTGCGCGTACATCGACACGCAACCCAGCAGGGCTATTGCCAAAACAACGATATTTCTTGAAAATCCCATAGTCTAAAAAAGCTTCATCTTCGGTTTCCTTCGGCCGATAAGCATTTCAATCACAAGCAGGACGAAGGCTATCCAGAGGAAGTACATGTACTGCTCGTCATATTCTTCGAATACGATCGACGAGAAATCCTCCTTCTCCATCTTCCTGATATCATCTATCACCGGATTGAGTCCGAACTCTTCGTTCCCGGCATGGACATAGGCGCCCTTGCCTGCGGCAGCGACATCGCGGAGGATCTGCTCATCCAGTTTAGTGACAACAATCTCTCCGTTCATGTCCTTGAGCAGCTCCCCTCCGATCGGGATCGGCTGTCCTTCCGATGATCCGACTCCGATAGTATATACTTTTATGCCCATGTCGGCGGCCTGTTTCGCCGCCTCGACAGGGTCATCTTCATGGTTCTCGCCGTCGGTTATCACGACAATCGCGCGGCTTTTCTCGCTCTCAGCGCTGAAAGCCTTGACTGCCAGATTGATAGCTTCTCCGATTGCGGTTCCCTGGACAGGCACCGACTCCGTCGATATGTTCCCGAGAAACATCTTCGCGGAGACATAATCGGTCGTGATCGGGAGCTGGACGAACGGAGTTCCGGCGAAGAGCACAAGTCCGATGCGGTCTTCCTGGAGCTTGTCCACGATCCTGGAAATCGCCAGCTTGGCCCGTTCTAGACGGTTCGGGGAATAATCCTCCGCGAGCATCGAATTCGAGACATCGAGAAGGATCATGACTTCGGCACCCCTGGACTCATGCTGGCTGAGTTTAGCTCCGATCAGCGGTCTGGCGATGCCGATTGCGAAAAAGAACAGGGCGAGACAGAACAGGACCGCCTTGACCCAGCCCTTGGAACGGGACCATGACGGCATCAGTTCTTCGACCAGTCTCTCATCGCCCAGACGGGCGATTTTCCTGCGTCTGAGATATCTGGACAGGCCGTATCCCAGCAGTATCACCGGGATCAGCAGAATCAGAAGAAGGTATTGAGGTTGTGCAAAATAGTAACTCATGGCAGTCTCCTGATTAAAAGTCTAGTAACAAGTTCGAGCAGAAGCAGGACAAGCGCCGCGAAAGCATATTTCGGGAAGAGTTCCTTATATACCGGGAAACTGTCCACGGTAGTACGGGCCTTCTCCATCTTGTTGATTTCGGAATAGATCTCTGCAAGTTTGGTATTGTCCGTAGCCCTGTAATAACGGCCTCCAGTCATGTCTGCGACCTGCTTCAGCAGGTCTTCGTCAATCTCGACCTGGACATTCTGCATCTGGACTCCGAACGGGGTCATCATCGGGTACGGGGCGGTGCCATTGGCTCCGACGCCGATCGTATAAACCCTGACTCCGTAGGTCTTGGCGACCTCGGCGGCGGTCAGAGGGGCTACTTCGCCCATGTTGTTGACGCCATCGGTAATCAATATGATCACCCTGCTCTTGGCGTCAGAATCTTTCATTCTGGCGACAGCGGTCGCGAGGCCGTTGCCGATTGCGGTTCCGTCGTCGATCAGTCCGGTCTGGACTTCCTTCATGAGGTTGATAAGTGTCGCCCTGTCGGTAGTCAGCGGGCACTGGGTGTAGCTCTCGCCGGCAAATACGACTATGCCCATACGGTCGCTCGGACGCTGGCTGATGAACTCAATCGCAATGTCCTTGGCGGCACTGATACGGTCCGGGGTGAAGTCCCTTGCCAGCATACTGGTAGATACGTCCATCGCAAAGACGATATCGATACCCTCTGTATCGACTTTTTCGGTCTCGGTAGAGGATCTCGGACGGGCCAGGGCCACGATAATGAAGCATAGAGCGCCGATACGGAAGATGAAGGGCAGATGCCTGAGCACTGCAAGCACCGACATTCCGCCGGACTTCCAAGGGGCTATGGTGGAAACACGCATATGCGGATTCCGGCTCTTCAGCTCCTTATAAAGGTAGAGCAGCACCAGCAGGACCGGCACTGCAAAGAACCACATTACTTCAGGATACTCAAAGAACATTTCCAGCCTCCTTATCTATTTCTCTCTGATATGTTTCAGTAACGAATCTGACCGCTTCAGGGACAGCTTTCGCAAGTTCTTCTTCCGTGGCTGTCATCTTGGCGAACTTGACGTAATCCGAGGTCTCGAAAAGTTCCTTCAGGCCGAGATAAAGCTCGGCAGGGACTTCTTTTCCCTTCAGTCCGTCGAGTATTTCGGCGGTCGTCATTTCCATAGCGTCAACCCCGTAGCGGGATACTATATAGCTTCTCAGCACGTCCGTCACTTCGGAGTAGAACAGTTTCTGCTTTTCCGGAGCCCAGAGTCTGTCGCCGCGGAGGCCGTCCAGCTTGCGGAGAGCCCGGATATGGGCCGGCTCGTCCGGTTCCGGAGCGTCTTTCTTCGGCCTGCGGATAAGATATACGATCAGCAGGACCAGCAAAGCTATTCCGGCCAGGATTCCTATATAAGGAAGAATCTCCACGAAGGTCAGAGGATAACCTATCTGCTTGCGGATATCATGCACTTCGAAGGTTTCAGGGTCCACGGAAGGAGCCTTGACCTCCAATGTCTGAGGGTTGAAGACAAGAGTGTCGATCTTCTCGCCGTCTTCGCTTCTGAGAAGATATATAGGCTGGAGTCCGTGCTTACCTTCTTCGAAAGAAGTCACCACGATCGAGGCCTGGATATCATACAGATTCTTGTCCTTCGAGACTCTTACAGTATCCATGATCCAGGAGCCGACTGTCTCCACGCTGTCGGTGAGATGCCCCTGATAGTCCGGGAATGCGAATCTCGTCCCCTCCTTGACATCTCTGAGCAGCACTCCGTACTGGAGCTGGTCGCCGATGAGCACGGAGTCTCTTTTCTGCAGCTGACGCAGGAATGAGCCCTCCATCTCTATACGGTCTCCGTCTCCGGCGTATGCCGAAATGGCAAACGCCGTAAAGACTGCTATCAATGACAATATCTTTTTCATCCTATCTCTTGTTGAACAGGGCCATCAGCCCTTTTACATAGTCCTCGTCCGTCGAGATGCTTACGCTGTCGATGCGATAGCGGTTGAACAGTCTCGTGGCGGACTCGTCCGCATTGCGGAACCATGCTTCATACTTCCGTCTCACGCTGCGGCTGTCTGTGTTGATCCATGCCGATTCACCTGTCTCGGAATCCTTGACATTGACCAGCCCGACAGCAGGAATCGTCGCCTCCCTCGGGTCTTTTACCCGGATGACTGAAAGGTCATGGCGGTTGGCGGCAACCTTGAGGGCGTCTTCATAAGCCGGATTGCCGTTACGGTCGACGTCCAGCATGTCCGAAAGCACGAAGGCCGTACATTTTTTCTTCAGGGCGCCGGTAAGATAGCGCAGAGCCTCCGAGACATCGGTACCGTCGGATTCAGGGGTGAACTCCAGAATCTCGCGGATTATGTGCAACAGGTGGCTGCGGCCCTTCTTCGGGGCTATGAATTTCTCCACCTTGTCGCTGAAGAACAGGGCTCCGACCTTATCGTTGTTGATCGTTGCGGAGAATGACAATACTGCCGCAATCTCCGCGATCAGATCTCTCTTGGTCTGCACGCGAGTGCCGAAAAGACCCGAGCGGCTGACATCGATCAGCAGCACGACGGTCAGTTCCCTCTCCTCCTCGAACACCTTGACATACGGAGCATGCATACGGGCGGTGACGTTCCAGTCCATATTGCGGACGTCGTCGCCGTACTGATACTCACGCACTTCGCTGAACGCCATACCGCGGCCCTTGAAGGCTGAGTGGTACTGGCCCGCAAAGATCTGGTGCGAGAGGGCGCGGGTCTTTATTTCTATCTTTCGGACCCGCTTGAGGAGATCGCTGGCACTTCTGCTTTCCATTATGGAACCATTACGGCGTTAAGCACATCGGAGATTATCTCTTCCGACGTCACGTTCTCAGCCTCGGCCTCGTAGGTAAGTCCGATACGGTGCCTGAGGACTTCGTTGCAGACGGCACGCACATCCTCAGGGATGACATAGCCTCTGCGTTTGATGAATGCATATGCCTTGGAAGCCATCGAAAGGGAGATGCTGGCACGAGGGGACGCTCCGTAGGAAATGAGATCCTTGAGCTTGCCGAGGCCGTACTCCTTAGGGGTTCTCGTGGCATATACTATATCTACTATATAACGTTCGATCTTTTCGTCCATATAGACCTCGCGGACGATATTCCTTGCGCGGACGATGTCCTCCGGCTTCACTACCGGATTGGCATGAGGGAATTCTCCGGAGTTATTCATCCTGATGATCATGCGCTCCTCTTCTTTCTTCGGATAATCCACGACGACCTTGAGCATGAAACGGTCGACCTGGGCCTCTGGAAGAGGGTAGGTACCTTCCTGCTCGATCGGGTTCTGGGTAGCCATCACGAGGAACGGGTCTGGAAGACTGAACGTTTTGTCTCCGATAGTGACCTGATGCTCCTGCATCGCCTCGAGAAGGGCTGACTGTACTTTTGCAGGGCTTCGGTTGATCTCATCAGCAAGTACGAAATTAGCGAAAACAGGGCCCTTGTGCACCTCGAATCCTTCGTTCTTCTGCGAATAGATCATAGTACCGATCACATCGGCAGGAAGGAGATCAGGAGTAAACTGGATCCTGCTGAACTTTGCATCCACGGCCTGCGCGAGTGTATTGATGGCCAAAGTCTTCGCAAGGCCCGGAACACCTTCGAGAAGGATGTGTCCGTTTGCGAGCAGACCTATCAGAAGATTCTCCACAAGAGCCTTCTGGCCTACAATCACCTTTCCCATCTCCAGGGTCAGCATATCCACGAAGGAGCTTTCCTGCTGGATGCGGTCGTTCAATTCTTTAATATTTACGTCCATATCAATAAATTTTAATACTTTTGTACCAATTATGCGATACAGGATCACACTATCATACGACGGTTCCGATTTCAGCGGCTGGCAGATCCAGCCAAACGGACCCTCAATCCAGGAAAGCCTGCAGAAAGCTCTGTCGACTCTTCTGAAAGAGGAAATTTCCGTCACAGGGGCCGGAAGGACGGACGCGGGGGTCAACGCGATTAATTACGTGGCGCATTTTGACGCTGCGCGTGCCTTCGACACCGCCGCAATCGGCTACAAAATAAATGCCATGATGCCCCCCGGAATCATAGTTCACGGCATATCAGAGACATCCCCGGACTTCAATTCCAGATTCGATGCGGAATCCCGGGAATACATGTATTTCCTCAACCGGAAAAAGGACCCGTTCGCAGAAAGATTCTCATACAGATTCACCTATCCGCTCGATGTCGAAGCAATGAACAAGGCCGCATCCTATATTCTCGGGACAAGGGACTTCAGCTGCTTCGAGAAGACCGGCGGCAACAACAAGACTTCGATATGCACCGTCACCGAGGCCTCATGGAAGAGCTACACTCCGGACCATGTCAGGCTCATGGGTTACCCTTCAGGCGAAGACTATCTGGTATTTACCGTCAGGGCCGACAGGTTCCTGCGCAACATGGTCAGGGCCATCGTCGGCACCCTTCTTGAAATCGGTCGCGGTAAGCATGATCCGCAGTGGATGAAAGAAGTTCTGGATTCGCATGACCGTTGCGCCGCCGGGGACTCGGTCCCGGGCCATGCCCTCTTCCTCACTGAAATCAAATATAAGGATAAATAGTGGTTGTCCGGGAAATTTTTACTATCTTTGCCAGATACTGGCACAATATGTGTCAACCCGGTATTTATAATTAAGTTGCAACACGAATCATGACGTTTTTACAGACTCAGATGTCATTTTCTATCATCAGCCTCGCCACTAAGGGCGGTTGGCTCATGCTTGTACTTCTCGCGCTTTCAGTAATTGCCATCTATATCTTCGGAAAGAAGTGGTGGCTGATCCACAAGGCGGGAAACATCGACAAGAACTTTATGAACGATATCCGTGACTATATCCACGAAGGAAAGATAAAATCAGCGATTTCTCTTTGCGAGAAGTTCGACTCCCCTGTCGCCAGACTGGTGCAGAAGGGCATCGAGAGACTCGGACGTCCGCTGACTGACATACAGACAGCCGTAGAAAACGTCGGCAACGCCGAGGTGGCAAGACTTGAGAAGGGCCTTCCGCTGCTCGCCACAATCGCCGGCGGCGCTCCGATGATCGGATTCCTCGGAACCGTCATCGGTATGGTCCAGGCTTTCTTCAACATGTCCCAGGCAGGCAACAATATCGACATCACTCTGCTCTCCAGCGGTATCTACACCGCCATGATCACTACAGTGGGCGGTCTTATCGTCGGTATCGTGGCTTACTTCGGATACAACTACCTCACGTCGAATATTTCCGACCTCGTGTTCAAGATGGAGAGCGCTACCATCGATTTCATGGACGTACTCCACGAACCTGCAGCTGAAGAATAAGATATGGCGATAAAAAGACATACGAAGGTGCTCTCGGATATCGGGATGTCGTCAATGACAGACCTGGTGTTCCTGCTGCTAATCTTCTTCCTGATCACCTCGACGCTCGTCAATCCGAACGCGCTGAAGCTTCTTCTTCCGAAGAGCACCGGCCAGGTTTCCGCCAAGGCGACAGTCAGCGTTTCGATCAAGGACTGGCATCAGGATGACATCTATTCGTACCACATCAACGGAAACGAGACTCCGGTTCCGTTCGAGCAGATTGAAGACGAACTTGTGGGACTCCTCAACAGCGAAGAGGATCCTACATTCTCGATATATGCCGACGAAAGCGTTCCTGTAAAGGAAGTCGTAGCGGTAATGAACATTGCCAAGAGAAACCACTACAAGGTGATCCTGGCGACCTCTCCGGAATAGGAAGAAATGGAACAGTACAGACAGAAACGGACAAAGACTGAGAGGACGGGCACTGTGGCGGGAGTTGCGGTTGCCGTAGGAGTCCATGTCCTTCTGGCATTGTACGGAACCTTTACCGGACTAAGCTACATCTACCCTCCGCCGGAGGAGCAGACTTTCCTGATTGATTTCACGGAAGTCGTGGAGGAACCTGTGAAGCAGGTGTACAACGGCTCTCAGCCGCATGCCGAAGAAGTGGACCGGACAAGACCGGTCGAGCTGGTGCAGAGTTCCCAGGCCCAGGAGAAAGGCCGTACGGCCAACAAGGCCAGAGAAGCTACGATGGGCGAAGACGGAGATGTGGAAAAATATGAACCGCAGAGGGAGAAGCCGATTGACAACCGCGCGCTTTTCCATGCTGCAGACAACAAGACTGACAAAGATACGCTCGCTCCTCAGACAGCGTCTGACATAAGCGAGTCGCTGAAGGCCGGACACGCTATGGGAAACACACCGTCCGGAAAAACTACTGGAGAGCCTAATGCCCACCTTAAGGGCAGACATGTGCTCGGTAACATACAAAGGCCTGAATACAATGTTCAGGAATCCGGAATTGTAGTAGTAACAATCTCGGTTGACCGATATGGCAATGTTGTAAAAGCCGTTCCGGGCGCCGATGGTACTACGGTGACAGACAAGAACCTCTGGACTGCTGCCAGAAAAGCGGCTATGAAAACTCATTTCAATCAGAAATCTGATGCGCCAGAACAGCAGCAAGGGACAATTACTTACATTTTTAATCTTAAATAACAGCTTTAAAGCAATTAATTTTTAATCGCCCGTGAGGGTTTAAGACTATGGAAGAAAATAACAAAGGCGGATTTTCCGCAGAAGGAAGGAAACTAAGGCCGAGACGGCCGAGAATTTCCGGCACACACTCAGAAAAGGTGGAATACGATCGTCCACAAAGAAACTTCGAAGACAGACCACGCAGAAATTACGGTGACGGCAATGACCGTCCGCGCAGAAACTTTGGCGAGGGCCGTCCAAACAGGAACTATGGTGACAACCAGGAGCGCAGAAGCTACGGCGACCGCTCCCAGAGGTCATATGGTGACCGTCCACGCAGGAACTATGGTGATAACCAGGAGCGCAGAAGCTATGGCGACCGCCAGCAGAGATCTTACGGAGACCGTTCTCAGAGATCATACGGCGACAACCAGGAGCGCAGGAGCTATGGTGACCGTCAGCAGAGATCTTACGGAGACCGTCCTCACAGACCATACGGCGACAACGATCGCAGAAGCTATGGCGAGGGCAGACCAAGAAGGAATTTCAACGACAACCGTCAGGGAGGAAGACCGGCAGGACGCAAACCTGGATTCGCAGCAAAGCGTCAGGCTCCGCGTAAAGACGAGGGCATCAGCAAGATGCTGGCTCGCAAGCCGATAATCTCGGATATGCAGTTCTCCGACAACGATACCGTAAAGGCTCCAATCAAGGAGGAAATCAGACTCAACAAATTCATCGCCAACTCGGGAGTATGCTCGCGTCGCGAGGCTGACCAGCTTATCCAGGCCGGTGTAGTAACCGTCAACGGAGAAGTTGTTACCGAACTCGGTACCAAGGTCAACATCCTCAAGGACGAAGTCAAGTTCAACGGCGAGACCCTGAAGGGCGAGGAGAAAGTCTACATCATCATGAACAAGCCGAAAGGCTACGTAACGACCGCCAGCGATCCTCACGCAGAAAAGACTGTGATGGATCTGCTCAAGGGCTGCACCGCAAGGGTATTCCCTGTAGGCCGCCTCGACAAGAGCACCACCGGCGTACTTATGTTCACAAACGATGGTGACATCGCAGAGAAACTTACCCATCCGTCATACGACAAGAAGAAGATCTATCAGGTAATCCTCGACCGTCCGGTCGCACAGGAGGACTTCAACAAGATCCTCGCAGGTGTTGAGCTCAGCGACGGGCCTGTCGCAGCAGACGAGCTCGAGTACATCGACTCAGAGGACCACAAGAAAATCGGCATAGAGATCCACTCAGGCAAGAACCGCATCGTCAGAAGGATTTTCGAATCCCTCGGCTACGACGTCAAGGCTCTTGACAGGGTTTACTTCGCAGGCCTCACCAAGAAGGGCCTCAAGAAGGGCGAGTGGAGATTCCTCACTGAGGGTGAATCCAACATCCTCAAGATGGGTGCTTACATGTAGTCTCTATGGCGGAGAATAAAACTACAGGCAGACACAGAGCTGGATTTGTCAACATCATCGGTAACCCGAATGTCGGCAAATCCACGCTCATGAATGCCCTTGTCGGCGAGAAACTGTCCATCGTGACGGCGAAAGCCCAGACTACCAGGCACAGGATCATGGGAATCGTCAACGGTGACGACTACCAGATTGTCTATTCCGACACTCCGGGTATCCTCAAGCCTAACTACCGTCTCCAGAAGAACATGATGGATTTCGTGGACGCCGCCATCGGCGACGCGGACATCATCCTCTATGTGACGGACGTCGTCGAGAAGGCTGACAAGAACGCCGATTATATAGCCAGGCTGCAGAAGCTCGAATGTCCTGTAATCCTGGTGATCAACAAGATAGACATCAGTGACCAGACAAAGGTCGGGGAACTGATGGGATGGTGGAAGCAACAGCTTCCAAAGGCCGAGATCTTCCCTGTCTCAGCTCAGGAGAAGTTCAACCTCGAAAACGTCTATGAGGCTATCGTAAAGAACCTTCCGGAATCCCCGGCATGGTTCGACAAAGATGCCTTTACGGACAAGAACCTCAGATTCTTCGCTTCGGAGATAATAAGGGAAAAGATCCTTCTCAACTATGACAAGGAGATACCTTATTGCTGCCAGGTAGAGATCGAGACTTTCAAGGAAGGCGAGGAAAGGTACGATATCAGTGCCGTAATCTACGTGATGCGGAACAGCCAGAAAGGCATCCTCATCGGCAAGGCCGGCGCTGCGCTGAAGAAACTGGGCACTCAGGCCAGGATCGAGATGGAAGATTTCTTCCAGAAGAAAGTATTCCTGAGTATGTTTGTAAAGGTTGATCCGGACTGGAGGGAGAGCCGCAAGGAACTCCGCAGATTCGGATATGAAGAATAATAAGCTAAAACAAGTGAGGTAACAGATGGCAGAAGAATGGGACGATATCCAGCAGGACGACGATCTTAACGAGGCACCCCTGGACGACTCGACCGAAGGGTCGGGAAAATTCGACAGGCTGCTCGGCGAGGACAGCAGAAAATACAAACTTTCAGGAATGTTCAAGGACTGGTTCCTTGACTATTCTTCGTATGTAATCCTGCAGAGGGCCGTTCCTCACATTGTGGATGGACTTAAGCCTGTACAGAGACGCGTGCTCCACGCGATGTACCGTATGGACGACGGCGCATATACAAAAGTGGCCAACATCGTCGGACAGGCGATGCAGTTCCATCCTCACGGAGACCAGAGTATCCTCGGAGCTCTCGTACAGCTTGGCCAGAAAGGCTATGCGGTCGACTGCCAGGGAAACTGGGGTAACATCCTTACCGGCGACTCCAACGCCGCCCCGCGTTACATCGAGGCCCGCCTCAGCAAGTTCGCGAAGGAAGTGATATTCGACCCGAAGATCACCAACTGGATGACTTCATACGACGGCCGAAATCAGGAGCCGACCGAGCTTCCGGTCCGCTTCCCGCTGCTGCTTGCCCAGGGTACCGAAGGCATCGCCGTCGGCATGGCCTCAAAGATCCTGCCTCATAACTTCAACGAGCTCATCGACGGTTCGATCGCTATCCTGAAAGGTCAGGACTACGAGATCTACCCGGACTTCCCTACCGGAGGCTTCGCCGACTGTTCCAAGTACATGGACGGCAAGCGCGGCGGCACGGTCAAGGTCAGGGCGCAGATCGACAAGCTCGACAAGAACACCATCGCCATCACCGCCCTGCCTTACGGCAAGACGACCCACGTGCTTATCGATTCCATCCTGAAAGCCAAGGACAAAGGCAAGATCAAGATAAAGAAGATCGAGGACATGACTACGGACAAGGTGGAGATCATAATCCATCTTCCGAACGACGTATCCCCGGACAAGACCATCGACGCTCTCTACGCATTCACCGACTGCGAGGCCACGATCGCTCCTAACACCTGCGTGATCAAGGACAACAAGCCTCAGTTCCTCAGCGTGAAGGACGTGCTCGAATATGACACCTGGCACACCAGGGACCTTCTCGGCGCCCAGCTCCAGATTAAGCTCGAAGAACTCGAGAATGACTGGCACTACAGCTCCCTGGAGCGTATCTTCTTCGAGAACAAAGTATATAAGATACTTGAAGAGAACCAGAAGACCTGGGAAATCCAGCTCGACGAGGTGTTCTCCAAGATGAAGGAATATCAGGGTGAAGTCCGCAGGGAAATCGTCATGGACGATATCCTCAAACTGGTCGAGAAACCTGTAAGAAAGATCTCCAAGTTCGATACCAAGGCTATGGACGAAAAGATCCGCAGCCTCGAGGAGCAGATGGCCGACATCAAGGACAAGATCGAGCATCTTACCGAATATACTATCGACTGGTTCAAAGGTCTCAAGAAGAAATACGGCAAGGACTTCCCGAGACTTACCGAAATCACCAGCTTCGAGACAATCGCGGCTACCAAGGTGGTCAACAACAACGCCAAGCTTTACGCCAACCTGGCCGAAGGCTTCGTAGGAATCGGACTCAAGAAGGACGACAACGGCGAATACATCAGCGACTGCTCCGACCTTTCGGAAATCGTCGTGATCAGTAAAGACGGAAAGTATCGCGTCACAAAAGTAAGCGACAAGGCCTTCTTCGGAAAGAACCTGCTTTATGTAGGCGTGTTCAACCGCGGTGACGAGCGTACAATCTACAACGTGATCTACCGCGACGGAAAGAGCAGCATCTATTACGCAAAGCGCTTCTCCATCACCTCGGTCACCAGAGACAAGGAATACGACATCACTCAGGGCAAACCTGGTTCTGACATAATCTGGTTCACGGTCAACCACAACGGCGAAGCCGAGACAGTAAGAATCAACTTCAGGCCGAAGCCGAAGCTCAAGAAGAGTTCAATGGAGTACGATTTCTCCACTCTTGCCATCAAGGGCAAGGCTTCCCGCGGTAATCTTGTAAGCAAGAACGCCATCCAGAAGATAGTACTCAAGGCCAAGGGCGTTTCCACCATCAGCGGCAAAGATATCTGGTACGACGAGGACGTTCAGCGCCTCAACGAGGATTCAAGAGGACGCTACCTCGGACAGTTCGATTCCGATGACAAGGTACTCGCAATCTTCAGCAACGGTACTTATTATACGACTTCGTTCGACTTGAGCAACCGTTACCAGGGCGATGTGCTTGCAATCGAGAAACTCGATCCTTCGAAGACATATACCGCCCTCTACTGGGACGGAGCAGCCAAGGCATTCTATGTCAAGCGCTTCTCCTTCACAGTCAGCGACAATACTTCCGTCAGCTTCATCTCCGACGCCAAGGGCTCATACCTTGTCGCAATCAGTGAGGACAAGCACCCGCAGATCCTCGTCACCTTCGGAGGCAAATACGAACATCGCGAAGCCGAAGCCATCGATGCCGAAGAGTTCATCGCTAAGAAGGGTCTTGCCGCCAAGGGCAAGAAGTGCCATCAGTATGATCTCAAGAAAGTCGAGTTCATCGAGCCTCTCGTGAAAGAGGATGACGAACCGGAGGAGGAAATCCAGGAGGATGTCCAGGAGGAAATCCCTGACGACGTACTCGAAGTCAACGAGACTGAAATGCCTTCTGCAGCCCCTGCAGCGGACTCCGGAGCCAAGGCCGGAGATGTCATCGACCTCGGAGAGGACGATATTCCTGATGACGAACCTACCCTTTTCGATCTATGATAATAGCTCTTACCGGTTTCATGGGCTGCGGCAAAAGCAGCGTCGGGAGGGAACTCCAGACTCTGCTCGGATGCCCTCTGACCGATCTTGACAGCTATATCGAAGAGAAGACCGGGCGCTCTATTCCGGAGATATTCTCGGAAGAAGGAGAAGCCTCTTTCAGACAGCATGAACATGACTGTCTGAAGCGGTTTCTGGAAGAAACGCCTGAAGATGAGACCGTCATCCTGTCTCTTGGAGGAGGCACGCTTACTACGGATGGCTGCAGAGACCTCATAAAGTCCCGGACAAAGTGCGTCTATCTCCGTGCGAGCCTTGATACGCTCGAAGAGAATCTCCGCGACGGAGTCGAAGGAAGACCCCTGTTAAAGGGCTCCGGCAGCCTTAGGAGCAAGATTTCGGGGATGATGAAAAAACGCGGTCCGGTCTATGAAACCGCAGCGGACATAATCGTAGATACAGACGGGAAGTCTTTTGCGGAGACCGCAGAGACGATAAAAAAGATCATGGACGGAGACGACACGGTCAAATGACGTCCTCTTCCCTTTCTCTCATATCCTTCAGACGTAGCTGGACGGTCGAATTGCCACGATAGTAGTTTTCGACGACCGAATAGCAGATATCTACCGGATTTCCATTCTTGACATAATCGAAATATTCCGACATGTTGAAACCGATGGCGGCAATCTGGTGGTATGGCTGCGACTCCTGCATAAGCTCCAGTTTCAGATGCTGGCCGGCAGGGCCGACCTTACGTCCGTTTCCGTCATCATAGACATTCTCTGTAAGGAAGACAGGAGCATTGTTGCCCGGGCCGAAAGGCTGGAACTGCTTCAGTATCCTGAAGAACTTAGGAGTAATCTGCGCGAAATCCAGCTCGGCGTCCACCTCGACGACAGGAGTGCTCATATCCTCCTGCAGGTGCGTCTGCACATATTCCTCTATCCTGCGGGCGAACTCCGGCAGGTTTTCCTCCTTGAGAGTCAGGCCGGCGGCATACATATGTCCGCCGAAGTTCTCCAGAAGGTCGGCGCATTTCTCGATAGAGTCGTAAAGGTCGAAACCACGGATACTCCTGGCAGAGCCGGTCACGAAACCATTGGACTTTGTCAGCACGAAGGTAGGCTTATAGAAGGCCTCCACGAGACGAGAAGCCACGATGCCCACTACGCCCTTGTTCCACTGCGGATTATATACTATAGTCGCATGCTCATGGGCAAGACAATTGCCGGACTGGACCATCTCCAGGGCCTCTTTGGTGATTTCCCTGTCGATATTCTTGCGTTCGTTGTTATTGTCGTTGATCTGGTTGCCGATGGTCATCGCTGTCTTGTCGTCGGTAGCGGTAAGCAACTCGACGGCCAGACGTCCGGTCTCCATACGTCCGGCGGCGTTGATGCGCGGTCCGATCTTGAAGACGATGTCGTCGATCGAGACATGGTTAGGCTCCAGTTTCGAGAGCGTAATTATGGCCTCAAGCCCCTTTCTCGGCTGCTCATTGAGCCTCTTCAGACCGAAGTAAGCGAGAACCCTGTTCTCCCCCGTCACCGAAACGAGATCGGAGGCGATGCTGACGACCAGCAGGTCGAGCAGAGGTTCCAGATCGGAGAACGGAATGCCGACGGTCGAAGAGTAGGCCTGGATCAGCTTGAAGGCGACGCCGCAGCCGCACAGGTCATCGAAAGGATAGCCGCAGTCGCTTCTCTTCGGATCAAGGACGGCGACAGCCTCCGGAAGATGGTCGTCCGGAAGATGGTGGTCGCAGATGATCACGTCGATGCCTTTCGAAGTGGCGTATTCGACCTTTTCGATGGCCTTTATGCCGCAATCGACGGTGATGATCAGGCTGACGCCCGATGAGGCTGCATAGTCGAGTCCCTTTATGGAGACGCCGTAACCCTCGTCGTAGCGGTCAGGGATATAGAAATCGAGATTCGGAGTCCTGCTGCGGAGGAAAGAGTAGATCAGCGATACCGCCGTCGTTCCGTCGACGTCGTAGTCGCCATAGATCAATATCTTTTCCTTGTTTTCGATAGCCTTCGTGAGACGTTCGACGGCCTTGTCCATATCCTTCATCAGGAATGGGTCATGCAGGGAGGAAAGACTGGGACGGAAGAACGCGCGGGCCTGGTCGAACGTATCGACTCCTCTCTGCACCAGCAGGGTCGCAAGGACCTCGTCGATGCCGAGTTCTGCGGAAAGGCGCGAAACCTTGTCCTGGTCGGCGTTATCTCTGATTATCCACTTTCTTTCTTTCTGCATAATTAACTTCGGAATATCTACAAAGATACCTATAAAATTCCGAAAATGGAATAATTGTGTTATTTTTGCAAGGTTTAAGCGATTACAAGTAAAAAGAAGAATATATGGCAATACAACAACTCAGCGAGCAGGAAATTCTCAGGAGAGAGTCAATGACTAAGCTCCGTGAACTCGGCATCGAGCCTTATCCTGCAGCACTTTATCCGGTCAACGCCACCGCGGAGAGCGTAAAGAACGAGTACGATCCGGACAAGGGGAATCTGACAGACATCTGTCTGGCCGGACGTATCATGTCCCGCCGAATCATGGGCGCCGCTTCATTCATGGAGCTTCAGGACGAAACCGGCAGGATCCAGGTCTATGTCAAGAGAGACGAGATCTGCCCGGGAGAAGACAAGACAATGTACAACACCGTATTCAAGAAACTTCTTGACATCGGTGACATCATAGGCATCAAGGGCTTCGCCTTCATCACCCAGACAGGCCAGCTCTCGGTACATGCCAAGGAACTTACGGTGCTGAGCAAATCTCTCCGTGTCCTCCCTATCGTAAAGGAGGCCGACGGAAAGGTCCACGACGCAGTCACCGATCCGGAGCTCCGCTACAGACAGAGATATGTCGACCTGATTGTCAATCCACAGGTAAAGGACGTATTCTTCAAGAGAGCCAAGATCATCGCCACCATGCGCGAGTACTTCAACAACGCCGGCTGCCTCGAGGTCGAGACACCGATTCTCCAGAGCATTCCGGGAGGCGCTACGGCACGTCCGTTCATCACCCACCACAACGCTCTCGATATCGACATGTACATGCGTATCGCCAACGAGCTCTACCTTAAGAGACTTATCGTGGGTGGTTTCTCCGGAGTATATGAGTTCGCCAAGGACTTCCGCAACGAGGGCATGGACAAGACCCACAACCCTGAGTTCACCTGCATGGAGATCTATGTTGCCTACAAGGACTACAAGTGGATGATGGAGTTCGTGGAGAAGATGCTCGAGAAGATCGCTCTCGAGGTCAATGGCACTACCAAGGTTATGATCGGCGAGAACGAGGTCGATTTCGGCGGCACATACCGTCGTCTTCCTATCCTCGAAGCCATCAAGGAATATGCAGGAGTCGATGTCAAGGGAATGGGCGTGGACGAGCTCAGGGCTGTCTGCAAGAAGCTGGGCGTCGAGATCGAGCCGTCCATGGGCGTAGGCAAGCTTATCGACGCAATCGTCGGAGAATATGTCGAGAAGAACCTCGTACAGCCTACCTTCCTTACCGATTATCCGGTCGAGATGTCCCCTCTTACAAAGCGTCACCGCGAGGATCCTACCCTTACCGAGAGATTCGAGCTCTTCGTATGCGGCAAGGAGCTTGCCAACGCTTACTCGGAGCTTAACGACCCGGTTGACCAGCTTGAGCGCTTCGAGGCTCAGGCCGCCCTCAAGTCCAACGGAGACGACGAGGCCATGTTCATCGACTACGACTTCGTACGTGCTCTCGAGTACGGCATGCCGCCTACCTCGGGCCTCGGAATGGGTATCGACCGTCTTACGATGTTCATGACGGGACAGAGCACCATCCAGGATGTGCTGTTCTTCCCGATGATGAGACCGGAGGCATTCTAGATGAGAATCGAGACTGTCACTTCAGCCCAGAATCCTAAG
>JAEEGL011680233.1_pt1 | contig 21497 bp, 16 predicted proteins | sample 9134231 | NCBI WGS metagenome assembly JAEEGL01 (sample SAMN16246548, study PRJNA631951) | gut metagenome | biome: gut microbiome; feature: rumen; material: fiber-attached | host: Bos | place: Iran: Karaj | collected 2018-10
AAGGGGTCTGGGGAAGAACCTTTCTCCAGAAAGGTTTGCCCCAGTAGTAGGTATAAACTTCTGTACGAGTACCGGCTTTACACTTCTGGAGTTTTCTCATTTTTTATTCTTTTTTCGCTCGTTGACGAATTCAATGAAATCCTCTACCGGCATCGGCTTTGCGAAATAGTATCCCTGAAAAAGCTTACAGCCCATTTCAGAAAGGCTTTCGTACTGCTCCTGAGTTTCTACGCCCTCAGTGAGTGAGTCGATGCTTAGCTCCTCGGAGAGGTGAATGATGTTCCTGATAATGGTCTGAGCTCTCTTCTCATCTGAGGATTTCGAGAGGAAACGCATATCGAGCTTCAGCACGTCTACCGGCATATCCTTCAGCATATTCAGCGATGAATAGCCGCTTCCGAAATCGTCCATCTCGACGATGAAACCGACTCTTCTGAGCTCGTCAAGAGTTTTCATTCTGTCGTCGAGCTCGGTCATCATGACCGTTTCCGTTATCTCGATACGCAGCTTTTCAGGCTCGATATCATACTCCTTAACGAGCGCTTTCAGTTCCTCTGCGACGTCGAAGAAGTAGAAATCCTTTGGCGAGATATTAACAGATATGAAAAGCTCGTCATGAACGCCCTTCCACTTTGCGAGCAGACTGCACGCACAGCGCCATATATGCCTGTCGACCTCGACTATCATGCCGTTCTTTTCAAATACGGGTATGAACATTCCAGGCGACATAAAGCCCTGCTCAGGGTGTATCCACCTCGCGAGAGCCTCTGCACCAACAACATTTCCGGACGTGTCGGTGATAGGCTGGAGATATGGTCTTATCTGCATCTGTCCGATAGCTTCAGCCAGCATTGCAGAGATTTTCTGGTCCCACATGACCTTCTCACGGAGCTTATTATCGTAGTAAGCGATATGGGTCTTGTACTCGTCATTTATCGCTGAAAGAGCGAGATGTGCGCGGTCGAACATAACTGATACGTCGATATTCCGGTCTACTACCTCGTAAATTCCGAGATGTATCAGCAGATGATGCTCATATGTTCCGTCAGTGATGATGAAGTTTGCAAGCTCGTTTTCAACAATGCTGTCATGGAAATCTATCGCCGGCATAAAGACTCCGAAAGTATCACCGGCAAGTCTGCCGTATACGCACTTGTTAGTCATGTGTGAGCGTATCCAGTCTGATACCTGCCTGAGCGCGATATCTCCGAACGCTGAACTGAAAACGTCATTGACTATCTTGAAGTTCTTGACGTCAACAAATATCGCAACATAGCCTATATCAAGGTTTTTCTCAAGCATCTGACCAATACATTCGTACATATACTGCTTGGTGTAAAGACCGGTAAGGCTGTCGTGGATAGAATTGTAAAGCTCGCGCTTTATGCGCTTCTGCTCCTCGGTGTTGTCGTGGACAACAAGGAAAGAGCCCGCGATACGCTTTCTGTCAGCCTTTACGGAATGTGACTCAACTGTGTAGTATTCAGCGTCGTCGCCGTATCCGACGACTATCTTTTCCGAAAAGTCAGAATTCATGACTACCGGCTTTGCAAAAATATCTGAGAGCCTGTCGAGCACTCTGTCGAGTTCGGTATCCTTAACGCCTGTAAGCTTTAAGCCCTGCTCATTCGCCCAAATACACTTGTTCGTCGGGTCAAAAACGTATATTGCCTCCTTCATATCCGCCGCGATATCCGAGAGCATACGGTCGAGAAGCCTGAGCGGCCGGTAATATATCGAAAGGTAGAACACGATTATGCCGAACACTCCGAATCCTATCATAGAACGGTCTATCGGAGTACGGCTGAATATGTAAAAGGTCTGCCAGCTGAGGACTACAAGAATGGCAAAAAGCACTGTAGTATATCGCTCACGGTATATCTTCGCAGTCTTTACCGAGGCAAGGATAAATATCATTATTACTCCGAGAACTGCCGTATAATCGACTATTCTATGTATAGCCTGCCCCCAGTGCGGAACAAGAAGATAATACGGCTGATCCTGTACAATAGTCTTTTCAACGGTAAACGCATGATGAAAAAACGGATTCAGCAGCATCTGCACAAAGTCCACTACAAGCGCAAAATACACAACAGTCGGTTTCTGTTTGCCGTTTCCGATGCCCTGACAATAGCGGTCGGTGAAGCGCACAAGTGCGGCCATAGCGACGTCCATACCGAGGAAATAAACGTAATATCCGCCGATCGAGCGCTCCTTAACGGAAGAACCGATAATAATGAGATTTCCTATCATCGGCAGAGTCAGCGCGAGACAAAGATGTGAGACGTATTTTCCGATTTTTTTATGCGACTTCAAGGCAGTCAGCGCAAAGATAAACAGGATGACTACCAATACAGTTAAAATAGTTGAAAAGGCAATTCTTAGATCCATCATGCCACCCCCTGAATATGTTTTCCCTATATTCATTAAAATTATATCACACTTTCCGACAATGTTCAAGTGATTTTGTAATTGTTTACAAAAAATTAAGGACACAGTCTTTACCATGTCCTTTTATTAACTATTTCAGTAGGAAAACATCCTCTGCAAAGGGAGTTCCCGAGCAATATACGCTTGCAGATTTCAAGCTGCTGCCGCTCAGATAGTCCCTGACCCCGACAGTTCCGGTATTTGTAAGCAGGTCACCGCCGGACTCGTTCAAGTGAGTAACAAACAGCGACACTTCACCCTGATACTCAGTTTCCTGCACATCGCGCAGTATATTCTCCGTAAATTTCGATATACCGCCGTGCGGAGCAAATCTCAGGCTGCCCTGCCACTCGTTCGGCAGATTAGTCCGGTCGATGATACCGTGTGCTTGCGGGTCGAGCAAGCCCTCATAAGGCAATTTGCCTGCTCCATGCCGCGTGACATACGAACGTGTGACGTAGACCGCCTCCGCCTGCGATATAAGTCCGTTTCCGAGCCCGCGGAGTATCCGCACCGGTTCATAGAGTCCCGTGCGCGAGGTCGTAAGGTGCGGTGCGTATTCGAGGTTCAGCTCGTCGAGCATAAGCCCCTGTGCTCCCTCAAAAATGATATCGTCAAAGCCCGTTATGCAGCTCTGCGGCTTGAGCTGCACATATTCCGCGTTCCTGCACATCTCCTCCGATGCGTTCAGGAGCACATTGCTGCTTTTCAGCATTTCCCCGTACTCGCCGCAGGCATCAATTTCTATACCGAGCTCGGCAAGGCGCAGCGGAAGATACTCGCGATGTATCTCTGAAAGCCGGCGATATAGCGCTTCCGCCCCTATACCAATAACGTCTCCGAGATATAGCGGGAAAGTCTCCGAGCGGACTGCCGCCTCGTTTATGCCCATTCCGCAAGAGCCGTGTCTCCGGTCGCCGCGTGAGGTCTCGAGCAGCATATTTATCAGCACATCGCCGATGTAGGTGCATCTGCACCTTTCAGAGCCGTACAATGCCGGAATATCACCGTTTATCCTGCGGAATCCCGAAACTTCTTCCCCAAGCTTGTACAGGTCCGGCATGAAGCTGTCCGCCCAGTAGGTACAAGCTCCGCGGAACGAAGCTGAGGAAAGCTGCGAGAATACGAACCGCCTGTCGGGACGGTCAACGGTGTGTCCAGCCTGAGCGCCTCCGTTATGTCTCACGCAAATGGCTGAATGACCGATTTCTGCCGCACGCATAGCAAAAAAGTCGGCGGCAAGACCTTTTCCCTCGTCGCCGAAATTCTTTCCGATTATTATCTTTACAGCCATTACTTGCTGAAAAGCTTCGAGAGGAAGCCCTGCTTTTCCTGCTTCTGAGCATCTTTAGAGTTATCGGGAACGCTTGTGCTTTCCGGTGCCGGCTCGGGCTTTGCTGCCGGAGAAAGCTCCGCTTTGACGGCAGCCGCTTCCTCAGCGGAAACAGGCTCGGAAGGCTTGACATCAATGGTCGAGAGTGCAGTCTCAACAACGGCTCTCGCATCGCCTGTCCACTGTGAAATGACGCTTTCCTTCGCAGCTCCGCCGACAAGCTGCATTATTGATATCATTACCTCTGACACGTACTGGATATTCTCAGATTCAACAACGGCATTTCTGCCCGGAAGGAGCGGCTCCCATGTTTTGAGCGAAGCGCCGGTATGGCTTCCGGTGATTATGTGGAAAATCTCGTATTTCTTGCCGCAGAGCTCTGCAAGCTCGCGGGTCCTGTAATTGGGTGAGTACTCATCGCCGAAGGTATATCTGATGTTATGGCTGCTGAGTATATAGCCTTTTCCGTCATCGCCTATCTCATCGCCGATGCAGAAGAGGAATCCCTTCTTTCCGCGCTTTTCGAGACTGTCGATAGAGGTATGCTTCCATGCAAAATACCAGACAAGCGCGTCGTAGCTGTACATATTTCCGCCGCCGAGCGAAAACTCGAGGAGCTGTTCAACTACGCGGATATCAGCTTCAAACTGCGTTACCTGCAGAGGATTGCCATAGCCGCTCGATGTCGGTTCGGTGAAAGCCGCACACATGATATGCGGGTCGGTGACAGGTCGCTTTTCGAGTATCATAGTCGCGGTCTTATTCAGCGAATTTTTAGCTATCTCAGCCGCAAGATATCCCATTGAGCCTGTAGCGTCAAAGCCGATGATTATAGGAGTAGACTCGGGAGAATCCTCGCTGTCACGCGATTCGCGGACGGATATGAACTTCGGTACGAATTTCTCGTTGACCTTGTTCTGTGCAAAAATATCTTTTGCAGTCGAAGTAGCCTTCATGCCCTTGCTCTTCTTTAGCCTCTGCCAGTCCGATGCCTTATAGCTTCCGTGTCCCATAGTGATTACCTCCTCAGAATGAAATAGTATTTGTATCAGGAATGTTTATATAAGCGAGTGATTTCGCCGCCTTTTCAGCTGCACGCTGTTCAACGGCGCTGAGCGCCTCGTTTGGAGTTCTGCCCTCGCCCACTGAAATGAGCGCATATATGAGCTCCGAAAGGCATGAGATGTCATTCTTCTCGATAACAGCCGTCCTGCCGGAGAGGAATGACCTCCAGTCCGCGAAAACGCGGTCGTCCTCGGGAGTTCCCCTGTCTATGCAGATATGAAAGACGTTGTATTTCTTCTCAGCTGCGGCGATGAGCTCCTCGTTGGAGAGGTCGTACTTGGCGTTGTCTCCGAATACCCGGCTTATTTCCGAACTCGTCAGAGTCCTGTGGCAGTAGTCGTCGCCGATAGTTATGAGGTATCCCCTCCTGCCGCGCTTTTCACAGCAGTCGGTACGTGTGCGGTTTGCGGCAAAATACCACGCAAGATTATACGATTCACCGCCGTTGCCGCCTCCGCCGCCTTCGAGCCGGAGCTCCGTCAGCTGTTTGATAATGCGGATATCGCTCTCAAACTGAGTGACCTGCAGGGGCTCCTTGTCGCTTTTGCAGTCTCCGAGAGCGCAGCACATCACCTGCGGACACAGTATAGGCTTGTTTGCGTAGAGATACATTATCGCCTTGTTGAGCGAATTCAGCGCGAGCTCCTCCGCGAGGTATCCCATTGAGGACGTGACGTCGAATCCTATTATAACAGGCGTGGATTCGGGAGAATCCTCGTTGTCGCGGGATTCTCTGAAAACTCCGCTCAGCGACGCCGGAGCAGCATTCCTCACCTTTGGAACAAATATCTTTTCCGCCTTTTTTTCATTTCCGAACGAGCTTCTGAGCTTTGTCCAGTCACTCGCTGTATAGCTTCCGCGTCCCATATCAGTGACCTCTTCCGTATATCTCTTCGTCGTCGGTATCCATGTTGATGAATTTGCGCTCGCCGTATGACTTGATGAGAACATCGTCCCACAGCGCGAAATCATCGTATGCGTTGCCCTCGGGAGCTCCTCTGAGGAAGTCCGCGAACGGCTTCGGGATATCCGGAGTTTCCTTCACATCAGCCGCACACTCGAATCCGAGGACTCTTGCCGCGGTCTCGCGCAGGGCTGTGAGATTATCACGGGTCTTGTATATTCTGCCGTTTACCGATGTGTTGTTTTTCACTGCATTCCACCAGCCTCCGTAGAGGCTTGCTTGATGCTCGTAAGGGTCGATATAAAGCGTATCTATGCCAAAATCAGGGTGAACGAGACTGTTGTATTCAAGCACGCAGCAGAGGTTCTCCATACGTCCGATGAGCCACGCGGTATGTCTGCCGCTGAGAGCTCCGAAAAGCCGGAGCGGATACTCATCTGCACGTTTTTTTATCGCAAGAAGCGACGAACCGTCGCTGAGCTTGAAGCCTCCGCTGATGAGTGGGAAAAAGTCCGAAAGACTGCGCGTATCCGCCGAAGGGTAGTCAAGTGCCGAAACAGCTCTGCGGAAGCGGTCGGACTTGTCTGCGTTATAAGGGTCAAACCGGAAGATGATATTCTCCCTTGCCGTGTACGCCTCCGCGGACTTGCTCTTGTATGTATTCATGCTCCTGATGTTTATTTTCCTGCCGTCAGTACATTCAAAGGTCATTTCATCTGCGGCATATTTCCAGAGCTCATCAGCCCTCCGGCGGCGCTCCTGAGCATCTGCTGAAAGCTTCAGGAAGCCTCTCATGCGGTCGTAGAAATCGCGGTAATAGTCAGTATCCCTGTGGTCGAGTACGTACTCGGCTCCGCAGTAAGGGCAGTATGCATTCTTGCCTGAGGGGTCGATGACCATTGACGCTCCACAGCTTTTGCAGGTGATATACTTCATAGTTTCCCTCCGCTTTTCATTTTATAATATAAAAATATTATAGCATACATCCTGAAAAATAGCAACAGAAGCGCGATATTTTTCTGCCGGACGATATAATATCCAATTTGCCGCAGCTTTAATCCCGTCTCATTTATCGTCAACGCGTATATAGTCCACGCATATTTCAACACAGTTTGCAGCAAAATGCACAATCCGGCATATCCAAAAGCAAATGCTGTGTATATCTTTAAACCAAAAACTTTTACAGTTCAGCGCAATATACGGTCAATAACAACAATATTTGACTTGCATTAGCGCTGCAAATAATATAAAATCTTTATATAGACATCAGTTTTCGCTTTTGGAGGTGCATCATGAAAGCAATATCATTCAAGCGTTCAGTTTCAGCAGTTACAGCCGCTTTATGCCTGTCAGCAGCATTCCCCCCTGCTCTGCTCAATGCAAATGCAGACACTACCACTGTCGGCGGATACGACTACGAATGCTGGACAGATATGGACAGCGACAAGTACACTTTCACACCCGATGATAACGGAGGCTTTGATGCCTCATGGGAGTTCAGCAGCGACGGATTTTTCAGCAAGGGACTCATTGACAAAAACAAGCCAAAATCAAGAAACTACTGCATAAGCTACGATGTTTCATCGAGCGTTGATCCGGATACAGCAGCTGATAACTACTGCTCGTTCATATGCGCCTATGGTTACTCGCTCGACCCACATTCGACTTTTATGATAACCGACAGCTTCATCGGCGTACCATTTGTCGGTACCGAAAACTCCAGCTTCAAAAAAGTCGGAGAGCTCACCTCGAACGGCGAGCATTACGACCTTTACTACTATAAGTATATCCAGCGCAGCATCGCCGGTGAACAGTACGAAATAGAACAGTTCTACAGCATGAGAAAAGGCGCCGAAACAGACGCTGCAGAAATAAACCGCAAGGGCACGATAAACTTTGGTGACCACCTCAACGCATTCGAGAAGCTCGGCTACAAGATAGGCGATATCGACAGGATATCATTCAATGTTGAAGCATACAAATGCAGCGGCTCAGCAAAGCTTAAAAGCTGCGAGATCACTGAGCTCACCGGCGAAACAACTGAACCCGAAGAGATAAAAGGCGACCTTAACAACGACCTGCGCGTCGACTCGTTTGACGTTGTTCTCTGCCGCAGGGAGCTTATAAAGGCTGCTGATAATGCCGGAGTGAATATGCTCGCCGATATGGACGGCAACGGCAAAGTTCAGATAAACGACCTCGTGCTCATCTCAAATTTCGTGCTCGGCAAAAAATAATAACGAAAAAATGCTCACTCTCTTCCGAGGGTGAGCATTTTAATTTCTGTTCCGTCAGTCTTATAAGACCTGCATATGCTTGAGATACTCCTCGTAGCCCCTGCTTGTAAGATCAATAAGTCTGAAATCTTTTTTCTGCGCAACATACAGCACCTTTATGAGGTCACGCGAGAGCAGTATATGTAATGCGCTGAGGATAGCCTCTTTAGGGCATTTCTCAGATTCATACTCCTTCATGAAGTCGCCGAGCCATACGTTTTTCTCTTCAGTTGTGTCGATGTTGATGATTTCACTGGGGTTCATACATTCTTCCTGAAATTTCAGGTTCTTGAATATATAGTCCATGATATTCCAGTACGCTTCCTTATTAAGGATCATTTCGATCACTCCTTTCACCTTATGGATATATTATACCATACAATTGTAAAAAAATCAACAGGCGCAGAGAAAAAGCCGCGGTACATTTTTTGACGCGAGATCAGCAACGCGGACACCGCACTCATATATTTCCGTGAAATGCAATCCGGAGAAAAAAGCTCCGAAAGCTTCTGATACTTTATATATGTGAAGTAATACTTCCATGCATGACCGCATAAGATTTATAAAAAATCTCAGGAGGATAACAATGAACAACAAGAATAAAGTCAAACTCATCGCATCAGGCATTACGCTCTGCTGCTGCGCTGCGGCTATCGGAGCTTTTTCTTTCCTCGGCAGAGCTGATGCCGAAACAGCCGTTCCGGCTGCTGTCACAGGCGAAAAGGAGCTCCCGGTAATCGTTCTCGATGCGGGACATGGCGAATGAACTTAAACGAGTCCATAAAACGCAGACATCTCTTCGTTATATCAAGCTCATCGTATCCGTCATCGCGCTATATTGCACGGCTTTTTCATACGATACCAGAAACGGCAATTCTGTATTGACATTCGCAAGTAAGTATGATATAATTTTAACAAGCTTTTGAACTGGAGATGAGTCAATGGAAAAGATAAATACTGTCATCAGTACGCTTGACAGCTATGTATGGGGACTTCCTCTTATAATCCTTATCATGGTCTGCGGAGTGACACTGACGGTCAGGCTGAGATTTTTACAGATAAGAAAACTCGGCAGGGCACTGAAGTATATGATAAGCAACGAAGAGTCCGGAAGCGGTGAGGTTTCAAGCTTTGCGGCTCTGTGTACTGCTCTTTCCGCAACTGTCGGAACCGGCAATATAGTCGGAGTTGCAACAGCGATCGCAGCCGGAGGTCCGGGGGCGCTGTTATGGATGGAGCTCGCTGCATTTCTCGGCATGGCTACAAAATATGCCGAGGGTCTTCTCGCGGTCAAATACCGTGTAAAAGATGAAAACGGGAATATTCTTGGCGGACCGTTCTATTACATTGAAAATGGTCTTGGAAAAAAATGGAAATGGCTCGGAAAGATGTTTGCAGTATTTGGGCTTCTTGCCGGGATCATGGGTATCGGCACGATCACTCAGATAAACGGTATCACTTCAGCAGCTAATATTTTCTTTGATCCGGATAAAAAACATACTCTATCAATACTCGGCATGGAATATACATGGACAACGGTCATTGCCGGAGCTGTTATAACTCTGCTGACAGCGCTTATCGTTATCGGCGGTATCAAAAGGATCGCTTCTGTTTCCGAGATAGTTGTACCGGTAATGATAGTTGCTTACGTCGGCTGCTGTCTTTTTATCATTTTCGGTCATATCACAGAGATACCATCTGCGGTGGTCTCAATATTCAAAGGAGCATTCAACACTAAAGCCGCAGTTGGCGGTGCAGCGGGTGCGGTAATGCTTTACGCCATGAAAAGCGGAGTCGCAAGAGGTATATTCTCAAATGAAGCAGGTCTTGGCTCGGCTCCTATCGCAGCTGCTGCCGCTAAAACAAACGAGCCGGTCCGTCAGGGACTTGTTACAATGACCGGAACATTCATTGATACTATCATCGTCTGTACTATGACCGGACTTGCAATAGTAATGTCCGGAAGCCACAATAACCCTGACCTCAAAGGCGTTATGATAACTATGAACGCTTTTGATTACGGTCTGCCGTTCAGTGAAAGAATATCGTCGTTCATACTCATGTCCAGTCTCACAGTATTCGCATTTACAACAATTCTTGGCTGGAACTACTATTCAGAACGCTGTCTCTCCTATCTGACCGGCGCTAATAAAAAGATAACAAGCATATATCGCTGGGTATACATTGCAGCTGTATTCATCGGACCCTACCTCGCAGTTGAAGCAGTTTGGAATCTGGCGGATATATTCAATGGTCTCATGGCAATACCTAATGTAATAGCGATAATCATGCTCTCAGGAGTGATCTCATCTGAAACAAAGGATTACTTCAAAAGACTGAATGAAGGAAAAATCAAGGAATAACACCCTTCCGTTAATACCATTGCTCCTGAATCTGAGTTGACAACCGGCAAATATAATGCTATATTCTATAGTGATATTATTTGAAGCTATGAGGTGATAATATGAAGATAGGATTTATTGGCGCCGGAAAGGTAGGTTTTTCTCTCGGAAAATACTATTCAGAAAACGGTCTTGAGATATCAGGCTATTTCAGCCGATCGGCAGTATCAGCAAAAGCTGCTGCCGAATTTACAGGTTCCGGACTTTTTCAGTCCGCAGAAGAGCTTATTCTCGCAAGTGACACTGTATTTCTCACTGTTCCCGACGGCGCTATAAAAGATACATACGATCTGCTGCCTAAAAGACTGCTTTCAGGCAAACAGATATGCCATTGCAGCGGAGCGATGTCCGCTGTTGAAGCTTTTCCTGATGCATCAGAATTCGGCGCAAAAGGTACATCGATCCACCCGCTTTTTCCGATAAGCAGTAAAACCGGATCATACAAAGAGCTGGGAAATGCATTTTTTTGTATCGAGGGAGACTGTGCAGAGGAATGGAGCACCATACTCTCACGCATGGGAAATCCTACACGCATGATAACAGGCGATATCAAAAGCAAATATCACGCTGCCTGCTCGATTGCGAGCAACCTTGTATGCGGACTTATGAAGGAAAGCGTTGAGCTTTTTGAACAGTGCGGATTTACCATGAACGAAGCCCTTGCCGCACTTGAACCCCTTGCGATGAGCAACATGAAACGTATCTTCGCTGTTGGACCAACTGCCGCACTGACAGGTCCCGTAGAGCGAAACGACGTATCTACCGTCAAAAAGCATATCGCCTGCATCGATGATAAAAATGGTTCTGAGGTCTATAAAGCAGTTTCGCGCAAGCTTACAGAAATGGCTCAGGAACGTCATCCCGAGTCAGATCATACAGAAATGAAAGAGATTCTTAGGTAATTGTTACCAAAGATAAACCTTTCATTCACAATTTGTTCATATTCGTGTGCTATACTATTCTTGTATCTTATCCAAATACTGGAAAGGTAACATCTTTTAAGGAGAAAATTGAATATGAAAAACACTGTTTCAACCCTTTTAAAGCAGAAGCAATCGGGCGACAAGATCACGATGCTTACCGCTTACGACTACACAACAGCGAAGATAATGGACGAGTGCGGCGTAAATGCCATTCTTATCGGCGATTCGCTCGGAATGGTAATGCTCGGCTACGAGAACACTCTCCCCGTAACAATGGAGGATATGATACATCATACCGCCGCTGTTTCAAGAGGAGCAGTCAATACTTTTGTAGTTGCTGATATGCCGTTCATGTCATATCAGGTCAGCGTACAGGAAGCCGTTATCAATGCCGGACGCCTTATCAAAGAGGGCGGCGCAAATGCAGTAAAGCTCGAGGGCGGCGCTGAAGTATGCGAGCAGATAAAGGCTATCGTAAACGCTTCTATCCCTGTTGTTGCACATCTCGGACTCACTCCGCAGTCAGTAAACGCTTTCGGCGGGTTCAAGGTTCAGGGCAAAAGTCTCGACAAGGCAAAAAAGCTTATCGACGACGCTTTAAAGATACAGGAAGCCGGTGCGTGTGCAGTAGTTCTCGAGGGTATTCCCGCAAAGCTTGCAGACATCATTACAAAAAAGCTCTTTATCCCGACTATCGGTATAGGAGCAGGTAACGGCTGCGACGGACAGGTTCTCGTATATCAGGATATGCTCGGACTTACCACAGGTCATACTCCTAAATTCGTGAAGCGCTTCGCAGATGTCGGAACGCTCATGCGTCAGGGCATAGCTGATTATATCAGCGAGACAAAGGCAGGCTCTTTCCCTGCTGAAGAACATACCTATGCTATCGAAGATGATGTTATAAACGAGCTTATGAGGGAGGAAAAGTGAAATGAGAGTTGTTAAAACTATAGATGAAGTACGTAAACAGGTAAAGGAATGGAGAGCTCAGGGGCTCACAGTCGGACTTGTTCCCACTATGGGATATCTCCACGAGGGACACGCAAGTCTTATCGACGCTTCCCACAGGGACAATGACAGGACTGTTGTATCGGATTTCGTAAATCCCATGCAGTTCGGACCAACAGAAGACCTCGAAAGCTATCCCCGCGATATCGAACGCGATGCAAAGCTCGTTGAGGAGCACGGCGGCGACATCATCTTCAATCCAGAGCCGTCAGAGATGTACCACGAGGGATTTTCCTCATTCGTGGACATGACAGTCCTCACTCAGGAACTCTGCGGTCTCAGCAGACCTGTTCATTTCAGAGGCGTATGCACAGTCGTATCAAAGCTCTTCAACATCGTCAAGCCCGACCGTGCTTACTTCGGCAAGAAGGACGCTCAGCAGCTTGCAGTTATCCGTCACATGGTCGATGACCTCAACATGGATATCGAGATAGTCGGCTGTCCGATAGTCCGCGAGGCTGACGGTCTTGCAAAGAGCTCACGCAATACCTACCTCAGCACAGACGAGAGAAAGGCTGCGCTCGTACTTTCAAGGGCTGTGTTCCGCGGAATGGAGCTCGTGAAAAACGGCGAAAAGGACTGCTCATCAATAATCAGTGAGATGAAAAAACTCATTGAGGCAGAGCCGCTTGCAAAAATAGACTACGTAAAGATAGTTGACTGTACAACTATCCAGCAGATACCCTCGCTCGACCGTCCCGCACTCTGCGCAATGGCTGTATATATCGGAAAGACCAGACTTATTGACAACTTCTTCACCGAAGATGTTTAAGGAGGCGGCGCGATGCAGATTTCAATGTTAAAAAGCAAGATACACCGCGCTGTTGTCACTCAGGCAGAGCTCAACTACGTCGGCAGCGTTACCATTGATGAAGACCTCATGGACGCAGCCGGACTTTTCGAGTATGAACATGTGCATATCGTTAATGTAAACAGCGGCAGCCGTATCGAGACCTACGTCATCGCAGGCGAGCGCGGAAGCGGTGTGATATGCCTGAACGGAGCTGCTGCACGCTCTGGACAAAAGGGCGACCTTGTCATCATAATGGCATATGCAAACATGACTCCGGACGAGATAAAAACCCATCGCCCGAAGGTGGTTTTCGTCGGAGACAATAATGAGATAGTACAGGTTGCCGATTACGAAAAACATGGCGAATTAAGATAATATCAAGCCAAAGCTCTGAACATATACGTTCAGAGCTTTGCCATTTATTAAGCATTGTCATACAAAAAATATGCCGGATACATCAAATATATTGACTTTTTCCGGCAGAATTGCTATAATTTGTCTGGCAGTTTTATACGCTCTCACCGCCTGTAACGGTGAAGAACAGCCATAAAGGAGGTTTTTGAAATGTGGAGAAACAGCCACACGAATATCAGGAAACGGTTCTTGTCTGTACTCACGGCTTCCGCAGCTGCAGCAAGTCAGCTTACCGCTTTAACGCCGTACTGCGCCTCGGCGGAAAGCCCTCAGCAGGCATTTGCCGATGACCCACACTATGAGATAATCAACGAGAGCCTGTCATGGCAGGAGGCTGAGGCTTACTGCGAGAGAAATGGCGGACACCTCGCTGTTATCACTTCCGAAGAAGAGCAGGAACAGATAGAGGCTCTTTTACAGGAGCATTTGTCCGAGCCCGGCAAAAACTGTTACTGGATAGGTCTGAAAAAGTCAGACGACGGCGAATTCAGCTGGGTAACTGACGAGCTTCTCACCTACACCAACTGGACAGGATACTATCCCGGCAATTCCTATGAAGGCGAGGATTCGGTTTTCCTCTACAGGAACAAATGGGGCTCGGAGGACCTTTTCGGTCAGTGGGACGATATGCAGGGCACTGGCTCTCCCAACGGAAATACATATTACGAGCTCGATAACTACGGCTTCATCTGCGAATACGACGGCAGACCTCTTGCCGAATATCCCGTCTGGACAGATGAGACAAGCTTCCCTGAAGCCGGTTACTACAAGCTTGGCTGCAACATAAAGGCTTCGAGCGCAACAATCAGCAAATTTCTCGACATCGACCTCAATGGTCACAAAGTTGATATCGAAAGTATCAGCTGCGAGGGCAATGTCGAAATCAAGGACAGCACCAACAGAGGAACCATTAACGCTTCCGGCAGTGATACTCTCCTTACCGTCAGCGGAAAGCTCGCCATTCAGGGCGGAACCGTCAACGGCACCGGCTCAGCAGTCGAGGTCACAGGCTCGGGCAGCTTTGAGCTCAGCGGCGGAACAGTGAAATCCGGCGGCGGCTATCCGCTTTCGCTCGGCTCAGGCAGCGGCACCGCTCTCCTTAAAGGCGGCTACATCAAGAATACCTGCAGCGACGCATCTGCTCCGCTCGGTACGTGTTCAGCGATATACGCGGCGGATAAATACTCCGGCACACTGAGCATCACCGGCACTCAGGTAAGCTCTGTGCTCGGCTCGGGTATATATTCAACCGCTGACAACGGCGTTATCAATATCAGCGGAGGCAAGATAAGCAGCTCCGGCAGCTTTGGTATCTACTGCACCGGCGATATCCCCCTCAATCTTGAAGGTAAGATAAACATCACAGGCAAACGCGGCGGCATATATCTGCCTGCCGGCAAAAGAGTAAATCTTACCGGCAGCATCGACAGCGTGAATGTAAATATCTATGCCGAGGCTTCCGAAGTTTTCACCAACGGCTTCCCGAATCTCGGCTACGGCAGCTATGTTATCCCGTACATAAAAAATGCGGCTGTAAACGGAACTATCTCACTCGATAAAAGCGGAGAGCTCCGCATCGACGTGAAAGAAGCTGTAACTACTACTTCAACAGCGACAACGACCACATCTTCCGCAGCAAAGACAACCACCACTACATCTTCCGAAACCACAACATCTACTACCTCAACTACTACAACTACTTCAACGACTACGACAACAACTTCAACAACGACCACAACTACAGCTTCAACGTCAGCTACAACTACTACAACAAACAACGACCCTGTCCCCCCTGCTCCGCACAGGCTCGATATCGAGGGCGATATGACCGTCACGGAAATAACTCCCGATGAGATACAGGCAGCAGGCATCGACCTCGGAGACGAGGAAAACTATCATGTTTTCAAGTACGAAGTCAAGATGACATTTGAGGCTCAGCCCATTATCATCACTAAATTCAAGGTGACCACCGGCTCATCAGAAACTTCAGGCAGCCTCGACCCTCAGGGCTTCTATATTGCTCCGAGCGTGAGCATAAACAATATTCCTGTGAAGCTCATCGGCTATCATGAAACTGCACACGAAGAGATGTATATGATAATCAGAGGCGAGTGCAAATGGCTGAAGGAATTCTTCGATGTACAGCTCATCATCATAAACAAAGACGAAAGCGGCGAAAGCCTCGACGGCTGTACAGCTACACTGAATTCGCCCGAAGGACTTACTCTTATGAACTGCGAGAAAAGTCAGTTCCTGGACAAGCTCGAAAAAGGCGCTCCCTATATGATACACTGGTATCTTCGCGGCGATAAAGCCGGCGACTACGACCTCACAGCCGACCTCAAAGGCTCTAACAACGGCAAGGAATTCACATACAATTTCAAATCCCAAAACACTCTTCATGTCTATGCAGGCAACGCCCTGAAAATGAAGATAACCATTCCAAAGTATTCCTTCTTAGATGAAGATTATCCCGTAAGAATAAGCTTTATCAACGTCTCGGACAAGCCTATCTATAATATCGAGCACACTGTATTCGGTTTCTCTCAGGACTCTAAGCTGACGATAAGCAGATACAACAACGGCAACTATATCGGTCAGGAGGAAAACTACGAAAACCTACAGTATGTTCCACTGAATAAATCTATCTTTATCAACGAGCTTGCTCCCGGTGACGAGATAGTCGCAGAGATAACTATCCACGACATCTGGAAATCTATCCTTGAACAGCAGATTGTCGAGCAGAAAATGGCTTCAGATTATATATCGCTCATAACCTGCTTATCCAAAGACCCGACCTGTGCTTCTATCAATCTTGCAGCAAGATTATACAAGTCTATCCTCAACAGCATAGTAGTTGCACACGTTCTGAAATGTGTAGATGTCGCAACTCTCGAAGGTTCAACGACCACCATTCCATACGAGGTAGAGATAACGGATATTTCTCCTGAGCTTTATGAAAAATATCAGTGCAATCTGATAAAGAACCTTTTAAACGGTTTTGTTGGCTGGGGGCTCGATCAGACTGAGCTGACTATGTTTACGAATCTCTACAATGGCGGAGTATTCCTTGAGAGCGTCAACGACGCAGAAACACCTTCAGATCTGGTTGATCCCTGCATTGAATATGGATTATCATTTATGCCCGATAATGGTTTCTGCGGCAACGAATACAGCATATTAGAGGATATCAAATGGCTGGTGGAGATTCCCGAGGGCGGCGGAAGCGTTATATTCTACGTCGACAGCGCCTACGAGCCCACGGATCATTATTCCGCAGCATCTGCAAATACGAATCAGTTATTCCCCTCATCATTCACAAATAAAACAGCTTCAAATGTAACGATAAGCGATGACTTTGATATCGAGGTTATAAGCGGTGAGTATACAGTCGGCGAAGACGGAAGGCTCATATTCACAACTCCGGGTGCCGTTAAGATGAGGGCTAAAAAGTCAGGAATAAATGCAACAGTATGTGCAGTTTCTGAAAACGGCGACGCAGAGACAAAAGTTCCTATCCGCATCGTAGACGAGCATGAATGCGAGGGTGAGTTCTTTATCCTTCGTATGCCCGGTGAAGACCATGGAGCTGTAAGAGCTTCATTCTGCAGCACCTGCAATAAGCTTCTCGACTGCACAGAGCTTTCACAGAACGTCGTAGCAATGTTCAGCAACGGCGAATGCTATGACGATATAAGAGGAGCTCTTGCTGACGCGAAAAACTACGGCGGCGAACTCAAGCTCTACATTTTCGGAGATGTAAACATCGAGGAAAACATAACTATCCCCGAAGACATTACACTTGTGATAACTCCTGATACTAATATCAAGGTCAATGAAGGCTCCGGTCTTGTTGCCGAGGGAGAGGTCAAGGACTACAGCGGAAAGCATTACAACCTCAGCGGAAACGGTCCGGTAATTGAGGAACCAACTTATAAAACCGGCGACCCCACTGGCGACGGCAAGATTGATGCCAAAGACGCATCATTCATTCTCGCTGAATATGCAAAACTCGCAACAGGCGGCAAGTCAGAGCTCTCTGAAGACATAAAGAAAGCGGCAGATGTAAACGGCGACGACAAGTGCGATGCCAAGGATGCATCGGCGATACTCGGCTATTATACATATGCTGCAACAGGAGGCGACAAGAGCATTTCTGAATATCTCGCTAACGAAAAACCACTAAGCTGACATGATCATCTTCTGAAAGCATAAAAAGCTCCGATAAAGGGATTTCCCTTATCGGAGCTTTTTTGTTTTATATTTCAGAGACGCAGTACGCTCAAAGCATACCGCAGTTTCCCTTTAGAAGCTCTTCCTTGTAAAAATGTTATTGAATAACATCAACAATTATTTGACAAATATTTTATATAAGCACAGAATATCAATTATTTTACGATTTATATCAAAAAATGTTTGACAAGTTCACAAAACTGTGATAAAATAGTGTTAACTAATAGTACAGCATAAATTTATTAACTAACGCTATGTGCTTAAGGAGGTCGTATGAATGTATTAAAAAGCATAGTCCCTTTTTGTTTGTCAGCCGCTATGATCGTGCAGCCCGTTCCGTCTTTCACAGCTCACGGTGAAGCCTTCGATGACGATCTGCTCGAAACCAGAGTCGGTGATCTCACATTCCAGTATATCCCCGATCTGCCCCGAAGCGGCGAATGTACTCTCGCATCTGTATCCGACAGTCCGGATAATATCACAATTTCACAGCACGATACCCTTGAAATTCCAGAGGAGCTCGGAAACTACACTGTTACTGCTTTAGGAACCGATTCAAATGCAATAACAAGAAATCCCAAGGACGCGGAAGTCCGTCTCACAACTATCAAGCTGCCGCATTCGATACGCGAGATCCACTCTTATTCACTCCACGAAGACTCTTTCCCGTCGCTTGATACGCTATTCATCGACTTCACTTATCTCGAGCAAGTCGAACCCGGCTCATTCGGATACACGCCGAACCTCAGTGAGGTCTGCGTATATGATGCTGTCGATGATGCCTACTACTCCACTTCCGACAATATCGACAAATTCCGCGAGCTTGTAAGCATTGAGAGAATAAAATTCTCGGCAATGCCTGACAAATCGAATTGTTATATGCTCGCGGAAAGTGAATACATGAGGGAGCCAAATCTGAACGGCAGACTTGAATTTCTCAATGAGCTCGGACAGTCAAGGTATGAGTATATCGTCGCTCTGATGTATGCGGAAGAGATAACTAAAAAATACGGTTTTAACGATCCAATGCTCAGCAAGGTCCAGAAAATGGAGAAGATCACAAACTTTATCCGCGCCAACACAAGATACTCAGTACTGTACACCTATAATGCCGATCCAAAAAAGGCAGAAAGACTTGAAAATCTGAAGAACTCCCCCACCTCGGCTATCGCCTTCCATTCGGCTGTATGCGGAGGCTTAGCCTACGAGTTCGATATGCTCAGCCGTATCAGCATCGGCGACGAAACAGCAGTCAGAGACCGTGATCTGCTTTGCGTATGGCTGCCGGGACACGTTATAAATGCTGTCCGGCTCGAACATTCCGACGATAACAAAGGCTACTATGTTGTCGACAATACTCTGACCGTATTCATGCAGTGCGCAGGCAGTGCAGCAAGTCATTATGATGAAGTACTAGATACATACCTTTATGATTACCGAGCTTATTACTCAGATGAACACAATGAAGTCGAGGTCATCAAAGATCCAGCCATGTTCTGTGAGGGAGTATCCTTTGTATTTCTTCATGACGAGACAGAAGGCGCTCTGCATATCGAAATGTGCGAAAAGGACTCGAACGGAGCGAATGATTATATCAACATAATGTCATACGCTGAATCCGAGCCCGAAACATATCTCGAACAGATCCCACTGACAAAATATCCGCAGACATCAGGATTGAATCTGTATATCGACCAATCGAACAACTATGATATGAAAATATCCAACTCAAAGGGAGAAGCTGTATTCAGTGCTGACGGAGTTCACATTTTTACTCTCGGCGATACTGAATATGAGTGTTCAGTGGAGTTTGTCAGGTATAATACTCCTACTCCATACGGCATCGTCACTCCCCACACAGCCGGAAACGGCTACTTCGATATCGCGATAAAGCAGCTCAGCGACGATCCTTCGCCCGACGTTTACACCACTGCCGCAGTTCCGCACACAACAACAGAAACGACAACAACCACTACAGCAACAGAAGCGACAACAACCACTACAGCAACAGAAGCGACAACAAACGACTCGCCTTCCATACTGTACGGTGACGCCAACTGCGACGGAGAGATCACCGTCTCAGACGCGGTGACTATACTGCTTTATATCGCTAACAAGGATAAATTCTCACTGAGTCCGCAGGGCAAGCTCAATGCCGACTGCTATAATGTCGGAGACGGTATTACCGTGAACGATGCTCTTGCAATACAAAAGTATGACGCAAAAGTCATAGACAGCCTGCCTGAGTATGCATGACGGATTCAGCCTGACTAATTAAAAACAGAATGGTGGTGCAAGGGCCTCTCTTTAGCCTGATTTTTCCGTTAAACGGAGCAGCCCGATAGCGCCGCCATATATCTGTAGTACTCTTGCCTCAAGCTAAAAATCAGACAAACGGTGAATACAATTTCTCATCTGTGCATAAACTCCAATAAAGGAGTGAGCAGAATGAAAGAAACCATTACCGTAAAAAACAGCTTCACATCTTCCGATATCGAATACCTGAAAAGAGCAGTCACCGAAAAGGTCGCTGAGCTTGTGAAACGACAGGTAAAAAATATCGGCTGAGAGGTGGGGTAAATGCCGAAGGTGGGTATATACTGCCGCCTTTCAATAGAGGACAGGAACAAGGCGGAGAACGATTCAAGCGCGAGCATACAGAATCAGAAGGCTATGCTCCGCGACTACTGCCGCGAGCGCGACTGGGAGATATACGACATATATATTGACGACGGCTACAGCGGCATCGACCGAAGCCGTCCGGATTTTTGCAGATTGCTGAAAGACTGCGGAAACGGCTGCATCGACATAGTTCTGTGCAAAGACCAGTCACGCTTCTCGCGTGATACGGTTATAATTGAGCAGTACATAAACGACAAATTCCTCGAGTGGGGCATTCGCTTCATAGGAGTTGCCGACAACGCCGATTCCGAGAGCGAAAGCTACTCAACAATGCGGCTTTTCACATCGGCATATAACGAAATGTACGTCAAGGACATTTCGGCGAAAATACGCCGTACCCTCGCCTATAAGCGTGAACAGGGACAATTCATCGGTTCATTCGCTCCATACGGATACAGGATAGACCCCGATGATAAACATCATCTCATAATCGACGATGAGACTGCTCCTGTTGTAAGGCTTATATTCGGGCTCTACGTCAGCGGCGAGGGCTATCGCAGTATAGTTCAGGAGCTGAACGGACAGGGCATAGCAAGTCCGAGCGAGTACAAGCGTCAGCGCGGCTCGAATTACGTCAACAGAAATGCCGATTCAAGCAATTCCCGCGGATTATGGACGCAGTCTACGATCGCAGTGATCCTCGCAAACGAGCTCTATACAGGCACTCTTGTACAAGGAAGATCCCACCATATCAGCTACAAGAACAAGAAGCGCAAAAAGGTCGACAGCTCCGAATGGATACGAATCCCAAATACCCATGAAGCTATAATCGACTCTGAAACGTGGGCGAAGGCTCAGGAAAGACGCAGCAGCCGTGCTCGTGTAGGTAAAAGCTCGAACGAGCTCTCTCCACTGTCCGGAAAAGTCAGATGTGCTTGCTGCGGACGTCCTATGAAGCGGAATGTGTACTATAACAAAGCGAAAACCATCAAATACTATGGTCTGCAATGTGCTGCCTACAGGACAGGAGCTATGAACTGTCCAAACAAGTCCAGTATAAGCGGACTTGTTCTCGAACAAAAGATACTCAG
>JAEEGL014040140.1_pt1 | contig 21497 bp, 19 predicted proteins | sample 9134231 | NCBI WGS metagenome assembly JAEEGL01 (sample SAMN16246548, study PRJNA631951) | gut metagenome | biome: gut microbiome; feature: rumen; material: fiber-attached | host: Bos | place: Iran: Karaj | collected 2018-10
ATCTTGGAATTAAACCCGAAGATGCCGTAGCCTTTGGGGACAACAACAATGATTCTGATATGCTTAAAGCCGCAGGCCTCGGGATATGTGTCGCCAACGGTACACCGGAATGCAAAACCGCTGCAGGCATGCTCACAGAGAGCAACGACGATGATGGTGTAGCAAAGGCTTTATACAGACTCTTTAATCTTCGTTAGCTTTCAGATCGTTCTCTCCCCTGCGGAAATAGAAAAGTGCCACAGCGCCGGGGCCCACATGGGTTCCGGTAACGGGCTCGTAGTCAACCACAAGCACTTCCTGCTCGGGATGGACCGCTTTTATAAGAGCGACGACTTCCTCCGCATCTTCTCTGCAGCCGCAATGTGCGATACCCGCAAGGTTTTTCGTGTCGTAAACTTTCTTTGCGTAATCGTCCGCAAGGGCTTTGAGGGAAGCCTTTCTTCCGCGGACTTTGTCAACGGAGACGATCTTTCCTATTTCGTTTCCCATGAGGATGGGCTTTATGTGAAGCACGGTGCCGATGAGGGCGATGCCGCCGGAGAGCCTTCCCCCGCGCTTTAAATGCAGGAGATCGTCAACGGTGAACACCTGGTTCATGAAATGACGAAGCTTTAATACGTACTTTTCTATCTCTTCAAGGCTCTTGCCTTCTTTTTTTAATTCACAGGCTTTCATGACCTGAAGGCCTTCTCCGAGAGATGCGGCATAGGTGTCTATAGTAACCACCTTTCCGCCCAGTTCCTTTTCGTTAAGGTACTCCGCCGCGGAAACAGAGGCGTTGTATGCGCCGCTGATGCCGGAAGACATGCTTATATGAAGCACGTCAATGCCTTTTTCAAGGATAGGAGTCCAATTGTCTATAAACTGCTCCATATTTATCATTGATGTGCGGGCAGTCTTTCCCTTTATAAGTTTATAGTAGGCATCACCGTCAAAGGAATCGAGATCCAGGCACTGCTTTACCTCATCATCTACGATGTACGAAAAAGGGATCAGCAGAAGATCGTTCTCTTTTATGTATGTAGTCGGCAGGTTTGCCGAGGTATCGGTCGATATAACAAAAGCCATTTAATATTACTCCGTTTCTAAGTGCATTAGGTCTTCTAAAATTAGTTATCAGAACATCTTGTGTATTATATCACATAAATGTTCATTTGAATAGCGTTACTTTTTTCACAGACATTGTGGCAATGAGCCCGGTGAAAAGGCCTGTGACTATCCCGGAAACGATGAGAACGGGAAGATACGAAAATATGGCCGGAGTCTTTGTGATGAGCACTGCTGTCAATATCTGTCCGATGTTATGCACTACTGCGCCGAACACCCCCGCTACCCATATCTGGTCTTTCGTGAGTATCTTTTTAAGGCACAGCACAGTCAAATAACAGAGTATGCCGCCGGCAAAGCTGTAAACCATTGCAAATGCGTTGCCGGAAAAAATATTTCCGAGGATGATCCTGAGGATCAATATAATTAATGTGTCCACAGGCCCGATGGTAAACATCGAAAAAAGAGTTATGACATTGGAAAACCCTGCCTTTATGCCCGGTATCGGGGTAAGGGGCGGTATTGCAAGCTCAACGATAAAAATGATGAGCGCAAGCCCCAGCAGAACTCCGTCTGTCGCAACTCTTGCAGCAGAAAAACCTTTATTGTTGTTCTTTTCTCTGTTCATCTTGTCACCGCATCAAAACCGTTATCGTCAGCATGCGAGTCCTTTTCGATCCTGATCACAAGCCTGTGGGGAAGGCATACTATCGGCATTCCGGAATCGCTTATCCAGGAAGTCTCAACGCACACTTTATCGGGACAATCGGATGACACCACGCAAATCCTGCCCTTCTCAACACGAACTGTGTTCACGCCGTCGTCGGTAGTGACGGTGAACTCATAGGGTTCCGAAACGAGAGTCAGGTCTATGCTCTTTATGCATTCACCGTCCACATAGATGTTTGCCGTTTTACCGCGTGCGGGGAGAAACCAAAGTATAAGCCCCGCTGCAACGGAAACAATGAACAGTATTCCGATTATCTTTATCCAGTCAATTGTTTTCATGTTCTATAACTGTGATCTTTTTGTTTTCATAGTTTCCGAGAGGCGTAAAAGCATCTCGAAGCCCCTCTGTTATGAACAGTTCTCCCGATTCGGTGATAAACAGTGCTTCAAAATCTTCGCTGTTACGGTAAATTTCGGTCGCTTTCTCAAGTCCCAGGGCAAAAAGTGCTGTAGACAATGCGTCGCATATCACGCCCCTGTCTCCCACCACAGTCACGCTCGCAAGTCCTGAGGTTGCAGGATAACCTGTTTTTGTGTCTATTATGTGATGATATCTCACATTTTCGGAAATAAAATAACGTTCATAGCCTCCGGAAGTGATGACACACTTTTCCCTGACGGAAAGAGAGCCTGCATATCCCGAAAGGTCAAAGGGATCGGTGATCCCCACATTCCATAAGCCTCCGCCCGGCTTCATCCCAAGGGTCTGCACGTTTCCGCCTAAGTTTACAATGGCACTTTGAACGCCCTTTTCTTTAAGCATCTTTATGACCGCATCAGCAGTGTAGCCCTTTGCTATGCAGCCGAGATCCACCGTCTGATCATCCGCTATCGTTACGGTATTTTCGCCGGTTTCCGTGTTTTCGCCCGAAACATCTACCTTCCTGTGATCCACCGTTTTTAAGAGTTCCCCCAGTTCTTCCAAAGACGGCACTCTGTATTCCCCTGTGGTGAATCCCCAGGCCTTAACGACCGGATAGACCGTGATATCTATGGCACCATCCGTTCTTTCGGAAAGCTCCAGGGATGTTTTTATAACTTTATAAGCATCATCGCTCACAACAGCGCTCTTATCTCTGTTAAGCCTTGCCACATCGCTGTTTTCATCGGTCACAGAGAGTTTTTTCTCCAGATCGCTCACAAGTATCTCCGCTTCATCCGCAGCTGTTTCGTCACCGTAAACGGTGACAGACATCACCGTATCCATGGCAAAAAACGTGGATGTGTGCGGTGTCCGGGCTTTGCCCGCAGCACCTTCACAAGCTGAAAATGAGAAAACGATCAACAGGAGCCCCAGGCAAAGACTTGATCTTATTCGCTTTTCACGAAACTTTGTCATTTATTATTTTACCGTCAGTTCTCTTGTGGGGCTTATGTAATAAGACCAGGCTTTCGGCTCGCACGCTTCTTTTATGGTGTTTATAACATTCTCGTCCTCGGTGTATTCCACAAGATATACTCGGCCGCCGAAATCGTCGATGAGGAGCAGGTAATTGTCAAGATAGAATCTGTCCTCTTTTGACCGGACTTTGAATTTTCCGGTCTCCGGATCTATGTAAGTATATACGCACTCCTGGTTGACACCGCTTATTATATAGCTTAAAGAGCTGTTCCTCTTTATGTATTCCGCCATGAAGGCATCGCCGTTGTTAAGGATTACCTCTTTTCCGGTCTTTTTGAGTTCTTCAAGGACCGACACTATGCCCTCGTATTCCTTCTCATCCTTCTTGTCGGCCCACGTATCGAGGTTATCCACAAGGAAGCCGTCAGCGCCCATCCTGATCAGTGAGCGGGCGTTTTTAAGAGCGCTCTCCTGAGCATCCGATGTAGTGACATTACCGATGTTAAGGTACATGTAAACGATGGTTCCGTCGTCCTTTAACACCTTCACCTGGTCCTTCGTAAACTTCTTCGGGTCTATCACTACGGTCTTTGTCCCTCTGATCTTTTCATAATCCTTGCCGTCAAGATCGAGATAAACACCGTATCTCGGGCCTTCTTCCGGTGGTCCGTAGTATTTCATGGTGGGCGTAGGGGACGGGGTTATGGGTTCAGGGGTGTTTGACGGATATACTCCTCCCGGCGTTGATGTAGGGATCTTGGGTGTACCTTCATAGGGGATCTTCGGTGCCTTGGTGACCCACGAGTGACTGCTGCCGGTTGAGGTTGTCGCACCGCAGGCAACGAGAAACAAGGCTGCGAAGCATATTATAAATAATACTATTGTCTTTTTTGAAATGCTCATAAGGGTTTTCCTTGGTTGGAGTTCGTATTTCCTTTTTGAAAGCAAAGTATATGATCACCTTCGCGGACATTATAGCATTGCATATGCGCAGTGTAAAGGTCAACCGCGGTGCCATGGATTATAGTCATTTTAATATTGTTAAAAATGTATAAAGAATTGATACAATAATCCTAACATTCATTGTTTTTATTTTTTTAAATACTATAATCTGTGGTAGGGATAATTCCCCAATACAAAATAACCAACTCATCGGAGGTACGTTTATGAAAAAAGCAAAACTGAATCTGATGACCATGTTGCTCCTTATCGGCCTTGTACCGCTTGTCTGCGCATTGATCATCTCCACTTTCGTTTCCATTAGGAAAGTGCAATCCGCACTCAACGAAAACACGACCGAGATCCTTTCCACAAGAGCCCAGAGCGTTGCCGATTATTTCGGTGTGGACTGGGATACATGGATGGAGTCGGGAATTTTACCTACAGATGAAGACTTCATCGACGGCGGAAAAGATTCCGGCATCGAAATGACGGTATTTAAAGAGTTTGATGACGGACAGGTAAAGAGATATCTTTCTTCCATCATTGATTCTTCTACAGGAAAACGCGCATACGGCACCACCGCGGATGCGACCATCACAAGCGACTGTTTCGGCAAAGGCCAAACAGTTTTCAAAAACGGTGTCATCATTGCGGGAAAATCATATACGGTCTGCTACAAGCCCATCAAACACGACGGAAAGATCGTCGGTATGGCCTTTGCGGGAATAACTGATGAAGCCGTGACAAAAGCCACCAATGCACTTGTGAGCTGGCTTGTACTTGTTGCCGTTATCATTGCGATAGTGTTCACGGTAATAATCATATTGGTCTCAAAACGTGTCATCAAACCGCTGCATGAGATCACCACAGCCACTAAGCTTCTATCAGAAGCAAACATTTCGACTGAGATAGATGTTAAGAGTTCCCTCGTCGAAACAAACCAGATCATTGAAGCAGACAAGGCTTTAAGAGATGTGCTGAACAAGATAGTCAATGACCTCAAGGACAGTTCCGGTTCATTAAAGGCGGTCGTAAACGATACAAAGAATCTTTGTGACGATGCTTCAAACGGCGCAAATGTCATCGACACTACGGTCGGAGAGCTTGCAACCACAGCAACATCTCTTGCGGATACCGTCCAGACCCTTAACGAAGAGATCCTCGAGATCGGAAACAATATCGAGTCCATCTCCGGAAGCGTAGGAAACTTAAGTGATTCCGCAAAAGAAATGAATAACATTTCGGATGCTTCCGCAAAAGATATCGCAGATGTTTACGGTGCTTCCGAGCTTTCCGTAAACGCTGCCGCAAACATCTCTTCACACATGGAAAAGCTGAACGAAGCAATCAGCCGTGTTACAGAAGCTACAGACATGATCTCAACCATCGCAAGCCAGACAAGGCTCCTGTCACTCAATGCTTCCATCGAGGCTGCAAGAGCAGGTGAAGCGGGCCGCGGATTTGCGGTAGTTGCCGACGAGATCGGTTCCCTTGCTTCAAACTCCGCAGAATCGGTTAAGCAGATCAACGCCATCGTTCAGGATATCCTGGCACTTTCCGCAGAATCCGCAAAGGTTACGGACGAGATCAGAGAGATCATCGCAGGCGAGCAGGAAAAAGTTCAGAAGACTCAGGAATCCTTCAAGCTCCTGAAAGAGCAGATCGACAGTTCCGTAAGCCAGATAAGGAACATCTCCGACGATACAACTTCCCTTATGAATGCCAAGTCCAAAGCAGTCTCCGCCGTTTCGGATCTCAGCGCCATCTCCGAAGAGAACGCGGCATCATGCGAAGAGTGTTCCGCAAGCATTTCAAACGTTGCGAACACCGTTTCCGATGTGAACGAAAAGACAAGCGAGATCGAAGCAGCAGCCGCAAAGCTCGAAGGATACATACATATGTTCAAGTAAAACTCATAAGAACAAAGAACGAGCCCCGCATAACGTGGGGCTCGTTTGAATATGTCCGATTATTAAAGTGCCTGTTTTTTCAGGCGATCCACCTCTTTTGTAGCGGAGTAGAGATCCTGAAGTTTGTCAAGCAGAGGTGCACACTGGTCTTTGTCCATGTTAAAATTTGTATTACAGCATGGGCATGTAAAACTGTTACCATATAAAAAATCGTGCAAACCCAATTTGATCTTCCCCTTTTTGCAGACAGGACATAAGATTCCGGTTTTTTCATAAGAATTATTGGAAAACCCTCCGATAACCTCTTCGATCTCTTCATCGGTTAACGTTCTTACATTTTTTTCTTCTCCGTTTGCCATTGCTTTCCTCCTTATGCAGTGTGCAGGTGTTAAAAAGATAGTCCGAGTATATCATATTCTCCTCATGTTACAACAGGCTTTTTATTATTTTTGAGGCTGAATCGGACCGCGCTTTTCCTTTTGAGAGCTTCATCACTGTTCCGATGATAACGTTAACGGCTTTATCCTTGCCTGATCTTATGTCATCACAGGCCCTGGGATTGTCACGGACAGCCTGAACGCATATCGCATAAAGATCATCTTCCGAAAGGCACTGCAAATCATTTTCGGAGATAAGATCTGACACGCTTTTCCCTGTCTCGTTCATGGTAAGAAGCGTCTCTTTGGCTTTCTGCATGTTTATCTTCTTATCATCCAGATATTTGGCGAGCTTGGCAAGTTCTTCGGCCTTGACCTTTACATCAAACTCTTCTTTTTCAGCATCGGTCTTAAGGCTTGCAAAAAGGCTTCCCACCATAAGATTTGCGGTGTTTTTTGGTGTTGCTCCGAAGCCCAGCACTTTTTCAAAATAGGCGCAGACCTTTTTATATCTTATGATCTGGCTCACCGTTTCTTTTGAGAGCATGAGCTCTGTTTCATATCTCTTTTTCTTTTCCTCCGGAAGCTCCGGAAGGTTACGTTTCATCTCTTCCACGAAGCTTTTCTGTACTTCAAATCCCGGTATATCCGGCTCCGGGAAGAACCTGTAATCGTCTGCGGTCTCTTTAACACGCATAAGCTTCAACTTATCTTCGTTCTCATCAAAGCGAAGTGTTTCCATCCGCACGGGTTCATTGTTTTCGTAAAGAGCACACTGCCTGTCCGCTTCAAGCTCCACCGCTCTTGCAATGCCTGAAAACGACCCGATGTTCTTTATCTCGGTCCTGGTCCTAAGCTCAGTCTCTCCTTTAAGGCGCACCGAAAGGTTCACATCGCACCGCATGGAGCCTTCCTGCATCTTACAGTCGGATATGTCCGCATATCTCATGATAAGGCGAAGCTTTTCGGCATATTCCTTTGCTTCCTCCGCAGATCTGATATCCGGCTCGGAAACTATCTCGATAAGGGGCACTCCGGCCCTGTTATAATCGATAAACGTGTTGTCCCCTTCATGTATCAGCTTTCCTGCGTCTTCTTCGATATGGATCCTTGTGATACCTATTCTTTTTCCGCTGTCCAGCATCACATATCCGTTTTTGCACAATGGAAAGTCAAGCTGCGATATCTGATAGGCCTTCGGAAGATCCGGATATGTATAGTTTTTCCTGTCCATGCGGGACTTCAGGTTTATCTCGCAGTTTAAGGCAAGTCCCGCTTTTATGGCGAGTTTCACCACATCATGGTTAAGCACGGGAAGGGAACCCGGAAGGCCCAGGCACACGGGACATGTATGGGTATTGGGCTTCTCCCCGAAGGATGTCCTGCACCCGCAAAATATCTTATTTTCACACATGAGCTCAACATGAGTCTCAATTCCCGAGATCAGTTCGTAATCATCCCTCATAAAGCGCCCTCTATATATTTGGCATAGGCCATGACAGTCTTTTCCGAAAATGCTTTTCCCATGATCTGCAGCCCCACAGGCATGGCATTACTGTCTTTCCCGCAGGGTACGGATACAGCCGGAAGTCCCGCAATGTTCGCAGGAACCGTGCACATGTCGGAAAGATACATTTTATCGTTCCCGGGTCTCTCGCCGATACGAGGCGCAGCAAACGGCGAAGTGGGTGTCATGATAACATCGGTTTCTGAAAAGCACTTATCAAGTTCCTCTTTTATGGCGTGCCTTAAAGCTACAGCCTTTTCGTAGAAATCGGCGTAATTCCCTTTTGAAAGGACATATGTGCCCAGCATTATGCGTTTCTTTACTTCCTGTCCGAAGGCTTCGCTCCTGCTCCTTGTCACAAGTTCCTTAAAGCTTATGTCTTCATTGTCTCCGACTTTTGCCCGATGGCCGTATCTCACACCGTCATAACGTCCGAGATTTGAAGAGCACTCCGCACAGGCGATTATATAGTATGCGGGGAGAGCCTTTCTTATGGCGGGGATATTTAAATGTACGATCCCGCATCCAAGGTCTCTGTAACGCTCCAGAGCGTTATTTACGGCCGTTCTGACATCGGTGTCGGCATAATCCGTTAGTTCGTCGATAACGCCTATCTTTCTGCCCTTAAGGTTGTTTAAATTGAACGTTTCTCCGGAATAGTCATGGGAAAGACTCGTCATATCGAATCCGTCTTTTCCCTGCATTTTTAAGAACACAGTTTCAGCGTCTTCCACAGTGTTTGCAATGACACCGATCTGGTCGAGAGAGCTGGCGTAAGCGATGAGTCCGTAGCGGGATACTGCGCCGTATGTGGGCTTAAGTCCCACCACTCCGCAGTAGGAGGCAGGGATCCGGACAGACCCGCCGGTATCGGAGCCCAGAGCATAGGGAACAAAGCCTGCTTTAACAGCCGCTGCCGCTCCGCCGGAAGACCCGCCCGCAACAAACTCCGTGTTCACGGGGTTTTTGGTAGCGCCAAAACAGCTGTTCTCCGATGTGGATCCGAAAGCGAACTCATCCATGTTTGTCTTTCCGAGAAGCACCGCGCCTTCAGCCTTAAGTTTACTCCATGCTGTTGCGTCATATGGCGGTCTGTAGTCTGAAAGCATTTTGGAGCAGCAGGAAGTAATGTCGCCTTCGGAACATATGTTGTCCTTAATAAGTGTTGGTATTCCAAGCAGCGGCGAAGTTTCTCCGCGTTCAATGCGTTCATCGGAAAGTTTTGCCATTTGCAGTGCATTCTCGTTTATATGCACCACCGCATTGATCCCGGTGTTTTCCTCTATGCTTTTTAAGCACTTCTCCGTAAGTTCTTTTGAAGTTGTCTCTTTGGTTTTTAAGGCTTTTTGAAGTTCGGTGACAGTCATCCTATTATCCTCTTTATCCTGTAAAAACCGTTTTCGTCTGTGTTAAAGCCTGATGTTTTATCCGCTTCGGATCCCGGCCTTTTACCCCCGTCCCCCGGATCCAAATGGGCATATTCTGAGAAAGCGGTCATATCCTGACCGCTTTCTGTAGAGACCTCTTTTGTAAAGGCTATCATGTTTTCAAATGCGCTTTTTACACTTTCATACTCTTCATCGGAAAAGGAAAGGTTTGAAAGCTCCGCAAGGCGCATAAATTCCTGTTTTGAAACAGTTTCCATATATGATCCTTTTATTCGATGTTCATAAAGATCTGTGTGATGGGTGAATCGGGCGACAGGATAAGTGTCTTGTTATCACCCTTAAGGGATGCCTTTGCGGCATCAAGGGAAAGTACAAAGGTATAGAAATCAGCCTTCTCGGGATCGTTGTAGACTGCCGAAAGCTTCTTCATGTATTCCGCTTCACCTTCCGCAGCGAGCTGTGCTGCAAGGGCCTCTGCCTCGGAAACACTGATGGTTATCTCGTAATCAGTCTGGGTGCGGATCATCTGAGCTTCAGCCTCACCCTCAGCGGTGTACTGTGCTGCGATGTTGTTACGCTCGGAGATCATTCTGTCATATACCGCTGCCTTGTTGTCGTCGGGAAGATCAAGACGCTTTACAACAACACTGATAAGCTCGATGCCGTACTGGTCCATGGAAGTTCCGATATTTGCGCTTATCATGTTTGAAAGAGCGCCGTCACGTCCGGAAATGACTTCCGCCTGCTCAAGGGAAGAAATGACATTCTTCATGGCATTGAATACCGTTGCGTTGATCCTGGCTTCCGCATTTGAAACCTGTGAATTCAAGGTCTGAACGAAGAGCGTGGGATCGGTGATCCTCCATAGAACGTAGAGATCGGCAACCATGGTCTTCTTGTCCATTGTGATAACATCGGACTGCTGAAGATCGTAAAGAAGGATCTCCTTGGGAAGGGTATCCGCGGTCTGTATGAAAGGTAGCTTCACGGAAAGACCGGGCTCGGAGACAACGTGGTCGATCTTTCCGAACTGTTTTATAAGTGTATATTCGTTTTTGTATGTTACGACAAATACCGAGCTTAACAGCCATATAGCGATAACGGCGATGATAATGATAAGCAGCGGTTTTTTGAAATCACCCTTAACCTGTTCCATTATCTTTCCTCCTCTATAAACGGCTCAAGCGGCAATATCATCTCAAGGGGATTGCCGTTCTCGTCCATGGTGTTTATGTAGATCGTCATATCGGGAAGTATGTCTTCCATTGCCTCAAAAAACATTCTCTGCTTTGTGATGAGGGGGAACTTTCTGTATTCCTCGAAAAGCGCGGTGAAACGCTCAGCCTGGCCGATACCTTCGTTGATCCTTGCTTCCTTGGCGGCTTCGGCGTCCTTCTTGATCTTATCCACCTTTGCTTCTGCTGCGGGGATCTGCTCGGATCTGTATTTGTTTGCATAGTTGATGGCTGTCTCTTTGCTCTGCTTAGCCGTTTCAACCGCTTTGAAAGCCTCTTTTACTTCTTCCGTCGGAGGTTCCGCATCCTGGATGGTGATGTTTACGAGCTGGATGCCTATGTCGTTCTTTTCAAGCTCGTTGTTTATCATCTCACGGATGTTTGCCTGGATAACGCTCTTTCCGGTGGTGATAACGGAATCAACATCAGTTGTGCCGATGACCGCGCGGATGCATCCCTGTGCGATGTTCTTTAAGATAAGCGCGGGATTTTCCGATGCGTAAAGAGCATAGATAGGATCGCTCACTCTGTATTCGAGATAGAAATCAACGTTTACAAAGTTGTAATCGGATGTGATCATGAGCGATTCGGATTCAATGGAGCGCTCGGTATTGGCATCATATCCGATGGTTATTCCTTTGATCGTGGTGTCTACCTTCGTGACATGCTGGATAAAAGGGATCTTGAAATGCATGCCCGCGTCACGCACCGCTTTCGGATTTCCGAATGTGGTAACTACAGCCTGCTCCTGCTCGCCTATGGTATAGATCGAACCGAAGATGAGAATTGCGATCACGATGACTGCCACAACGGCGCCCGTGATCTTTTTTGCCTGTGCTTTCATTTCCTGTGTCCGCCTTTCATTAATGCCCGAGTATGACTACCCGGGCAAGTGATCAAAGATTTAATATCATGCGCGCGGCCTCTTCCGGAGTTTCCGCAATAAACGCTGCGCCTTCTTTTTCAAGGCTTTCGCGGCTTCCGAAGCCCCAGAGGACTCCCATTGTCTTTATGCCGCATTTGTTTGCTCCTTCAACGTCAAAGCGCGTGTCTCCCAGCATGAGGACCTCGGACTTATCGGTGATGTGCTCACATTCAAGGATGTAATCGATGACCTGCCACTTTTCGTTTCTGCTGTGATCGGTGGCCGCACCGTAAAGCCCGTCCATAAGCGTGTCTGCCTTAAAGTATTTCATGACTTTCTCGGCAAACCCGATGGGCTTTGATGTGGCAAGGTAAAGCTTTTTGCCGTTCTCACGAAGGGTCTTGAGCATCTCGGGCACGCCTTCGTATACTTCGGCCTCATAAAGACCAACGGAATTGTAGCGTTCCCTGTATTTTTCGATGGCCGGGGCGACAAGATCTTCCGGAACTCCTGCATCTTTAAAGGACCATGTGATGGGAGGTCCTATATATTTACGGAGTGTGGATCTGTCACCAACCGGTATGTTGTAGTAGTTCAGGGCATATTCTATGCTTCTTGTAACGCCTTCGTAGGAATCGGTGATGGTTCCGTCAAGATCGACGAGTACATATTTTATCATTACCTGTACCGCCTTGTATTACATGCTTTCAAGCAGTGCTTTAACTTCTTTTCCGAATTTCTCGGACAATTCATCGGCTTCCTTCAAAGAAGCAGCCTTTACACCGAAGTAAAGCTTGATCTTGGGCTCTGTTCCCGAAGGTCTTACGCAAAGATAAGCGCCGTCGGTAAGCTCGTAGTAAAGAACGTTTGAAGAAGGAAGGCCTGTCTTTGTTACAGCGCCTGTAGCAAGGTCTGTCCTTGTGTCAGCCTTGTAGTCGCGTACTGCAAGAGTCTTAAAGCCGGAGATCTCCTTGATGGGGTTCTTTCTAAGTGTTTCCATGATCTCGGAGATCTTTGCAAGGCCGCTTATTCCCTTCATTGTAACGGAGATGATGGCATCCTTGTAGAAGCCGTAACGCTTGTAAAGCTCAAGCATTGCATCCCAAAGGGTCATGTTCTTTGTCTTATAGTAAGCCGCTGCCTCGCAGAGAGCCATTGTGGCAACGACAGCATCCTTATCACGGGCATGATCGCCGATAAGGCAGCCGTAGGACTCCTCAAAACCGAAGAGATATGTGCCTTTGCCCTTCTCTTCAAACTCTCTCATGATGCCGCCGATGTACTTGAAGCCTGTGAGAACTTCGATAAGATCCACCTTGTAGTACTCTGCGATGGCTTTAGCCATGTCGGTGGAAACGATGGTTGTGATGAGAGCGCCGTCAGAAGGAAGCTTCCCTTCCTTTTCCTTCTTGGATGAGATCTCGTAATCCGCAAGAAGGCATCCGCTCATATTTCCGGTAAGGGAAATGTATTCGCCTGAAGCGGTATCCTTTACATAAACGCCGAGTCTGTCGGCATCGGGATCTGTTGCGAGAACAAGGTCCGCATCGATATTCTTTGCGATCTTAAGGCCAAGCTCGAATGCTTCCTTTGCCTCGGGATTGGGATAGGAAACCGTCGGAAAATCGCCGTTGGGAAGCTCCTGCTCGGGAACGACTGTCACGTTTGTAAATCCGATCTCCTTTAAGATGCGTCTTACGGGGATGTTTCCTGTTCCGTGAAGAGGTGTATAAACGATCTTCAGGTCTTTGTTTGCTGCGATGGCATCGGGTCTTATAACAAGCTTCTTAAGAGTCTCGATATAAGCATCATCCACTTCTTTTCCGATCTGAACATAAAGTCCCTTTGCCTTAGCCTCTTCCTTATCCATTGTATGAACGTTATTGTAATCCGTAACGTCCTTTACTTCTTTAAGTATCTCGGTATCATGAGGCGCGATGATCTGTGCGCCGTCCTCCCAGTATACCTTGTATCCGTTATATTCGGGGGGATTGTGACTCGCTGTGATGTTGATGCCCGCTGTTGCCTTTAAGTATCTGACGGCGAATGAAAGCACGGGAGTGGGACGAAGTGATTCAAAAACATAGGCCTTGATGCCGTTTGCCGCAAGGCAGAGAGCTGCTTCGTCAGCAAATTCCGGGGACATGTGACGTGAATCGAAGGATATAGCAACACCCTTCTTTTCAGCCTTCATGCGCTTTATATAATTTGCAAGTCCCTGAGTTGCTTTTCTTACGGTATAAACGTTCATGCGGTTTGTGCCCGCGCCGATGATGCCTCGGAGTCCGCCTGTACCGAACTCGAGATCCCTGTAAAATCTCTCTTTGATCTCGTTCTCATTGTCACGGATGCTCTTAAGTTCATCCTTTGTCTTTTCGTCGAAATAAGGGTTTGCAAGCCATTCTTCATAGTTCTTCATGTAATCTGCTGCCATAGTAGTTCTCCTTAAACTTTTCTGTGTAAACGAAAATAACCGTTTACTATATAATTAAAGCAAGATATCTTGCCGTTTGCACGTTATTGTTTTTCGGACATTCAGTTGCTGAATCTGTCCGAGAAGTTGTAATAGCTGTCGGTTCCGTCGTCTGTTTCGTAATAATCGAATATGGATACCTGACCTTTATAGGTTATGAGTATCTGCATGGAACCTATGACTTTACTGAATTCGCAGGGTGCATTTCCCGCAACGTATGTGTTTCCGTCATCGGGATTGGTGAGCATGACCTCTGCGCCTTCAGGTCCCAAAATATAAATCACATGGTCCTTATCGATCTTAAAGCCCATGTTGGAAATGTCGGCATGTTCAAAGGTTCCGCCCTGCACTATGGGTGTGGGAGTGACCGTAACAGTCGGTGTAACATCGGGATTGTCTGAGTTTCCACCCGTAGGAACGGGTGTGGGCGTTACGTCTCCCGCCAATGTAAGATATATGGTGATATACTGCTTTTCACGGTCTACACGAAGGGTCGTGGTCTGGGTTTCATACCCACCGGCCTCGATCTCTAAGTCGTAATTGCCGTAATCCAGCGTCACCGGTGCATCGGCGTAATCAGTCTTCTTACCGTTCACATAAAGGCTTGCGCCTTCGGGCTCAATAGTAAAATATACTTCTCCGGTAAAGATGTTGCCCCGGCCGTAATCAAAAACATCAAACACCGTTTCGGAATCGCGTTTAACCGTCAGGGTTTCGGTACCTTTGTAGTTCTTGTTCTCAACTGTGACCTGATATTCACCTTCCCTTACGGTAAAGACTCCGTCCGGCGTGATGTCCTTGTAATAGCGGCTTCCGATCATGATGGTCCCGCCGACGAAATCGTCAAAGTTCTTAAGCTTTATGGTTCCGTGCCCCATGGTCACGATGATCTCGTAAACTTCGGTGCCGAGACCTCTTATGGTGTACTTGTCTTCTTTTGTGAGAAGGGAGCTTATGGGGACTTTTACTCCGTCGCTCAAGATGCAGATATCATCGGAGTATTTGTAGTTTTGGCCACGGATCACCATGCGGTTCTCTTCCGGTATTATCTCAAGGTCGTCGACTTTTAATTTTTCCCAGGTGTCATCGGCCCATACAGCCTTTGTGATCACGTTTCTTGAATCGCACTTGATCCTTACAATGTCGCCGGGTGAGAGCTGTGCGCCTGTTATAAGGCTTCCGAGGCGGGCATAGAACAGGCTTGAACCCGTGTAAACAAGCTGCATCTCCACCTGTTCGTCTATATCGTAGATCTTTATCTGTTTAACTTCAGGGTCTACGGCAAGGACCACCGCAAAATATTCGTATCCGGCAGGATTTTCCGAGGGAGAAGAAGTCACCGTGGCGCCGCTCGTGACAGGAGCTCCGGTGGTCTTTCCTTTTCCGGGTTTCTTTTCGCTGTTTCCGGAAACAAGAATGTAGATCATGACGCCGAAGACAAGGATCATAAAAGCCGCCATCACCACGATGATCATGCTTCCGGGCTTTTTTCCTTTTCCTCCGTTGTTCGGATCACGGAGATTCTTCTGCGGTACATTGCCGTATGTCCGCTGTTCGTAAAATCTGCTGTTTTTTGAAGGATCCTTATCCGCCATCCAAAATATCCTTAGAAGTTAAGACAGGCTATGTCTGTCAGTTTTTCTTTTGTGTTGAGTGTCTGGTCAACAATGACCTTTCCGAGAAGGAATTCAAGCATCTCTCCGACTCTTGCCCCTTCCGGGAAACCCGCATCTATCAGATCTCGGCCGTTAACAGCGAGCTGTTTAACGGTATAGCAGTCGCCACGCTCTGTGATCTCACGGCATTTGTTCTTTGCGGCTTTTATGCGTTCAAGCTGTTTCACGGATGCGGTGTTTATCTCTCCAACCGAAACAAAGCTGTCCGCAAGGCAAAGTGCCGTCTGCAGTTCATATAAGAGCTCGGTGTTCTCTTTTCCTAAGCATCTCAGCGTCTGACGAACGGTGACGTCATTTACGAGCACCGGCTTTTTGGTGTGGTTCATAACGAGCGTCACCACCGTATCTCTTGTCTCATTATCAAACTTAAGGCGGTTCATGACTTCACGAACCTTGGCTTTCTTCTTTTCATCAGCCGCAAGAGTCTGATCCGTGAGGCTTACCGCGCGGTATTTATCTTCGGGATTGTCTCCGCCCCGCTCCTCTGTGAACTTTTCAAGAGGATCGGTGAATATATCCGTATCGGCATAACAGGAAAGGAGCGCTGCCCATTTAAGGCTCAGGCGCTGCTTGTCGGTCATGTCTTTCTTATCCGAAAGGTCCTTGTTTCCCGCAAGGGAGACAGCTTTCACGGCTTTCATGCCGGACTGCGCTTTTCCGCTCTTGATGCCGGAAAGGCCTTTTGCATCCGCGCCTCCGTGAACGATGAAATCAAATTCCGGAAGGATAACCTTTGTAACGCCCTGCTCCATCATATCGAAAAGCCTGTCGGGATTTTTGGAAAGAAGGGTCTTGTTGAGCTCTGTCCTGATCCTCTCGGCGCTGACTTTTTTGAGGTTTTCCTTAAGATCGTTAGCGGCTTTAAGCGTCTCGGGATCAACGATGAATCCCAGCTGCGCGGAAAATCTGAAGGCGCGAAGGATACGGAGTGCGTCTTCGGAAAAGCGCTCATGGGGCTCTCCGACGCATTTTACAATGCCGTTCTTAAGGTCATCCATGCCGCCGAAAAGATCGACTGTTTCTTCGCTTCCGTCACTTGCCATGGCATTTATTGTAAAGTCACGGCGTTTAAGATCTTCCGAAAGATCGGGGGTAAACACCACATCTTTTGGGTGGCGGCAGTCTTCATACTCGCCGTCGATGCGGTAGGTGGTGACTTCGTAGCCGGTGTGATCCATCATAACAGTCACCGTACCGTGTTTTATGCCCGTATCTATTGTGTGTGAAAACAACGCTTTTACTTCTTCGGGTTTGGCGGATGTGGTAATGTCCCAGTCGCCGGGCTCTCTGCCGAGGATCAAGTCTCTTACACAGCCTCCTACGGCATAAGCCTCAAACCCGTTTTTCTTGAGGCGTTCGATTATTTTTTTTACATTATCGGGAAGGTACATTTTAGTATGCTTTACCCCAGTAAACAAGCTTCTTTGCAGGCTTTCCGCAGCATACACATACATCGCTTATGTGATCGTCGTCATTAAACGGCATGCAGCGTGATGTAACGGAAAGGTCCTCTTTGATCTTATCTTCGCATTCGCGGTTACCGCACCACATGCCTCTGATGAAGCCGGGCTTGTTCTGTGCGATATCGGTGAACTCTGCGTAGTTGTGAGCATCCCAGATGTGTGAATCTCTGTGCTCCTTGGCGCGCTTAAACATATCAGCCTGCATTGTCTCAAGGAGTACGGGGATCCTCTCCTCAAGCTCGGAAAGAAGAACTTCGATCTTCTCTCTTGTGTCACGTCTTACGACTACGCACTTGCCCTGCTCAAGGTCGCGGGGTCCGATCTCTATACGAAGCGGGATGCCTCTCATCTCGCACTCTGAGAACTTCCATCCGGGAGTCTTGTCGGAAACGTCGATCTTTGTGCGTGCGACACGGCCTACTCTCTTGCATATATCCTGAGCCTTTTCGAGCACGCCTTCCTTCTTCTGCTGAACAGGTATTACCATTACCTGAGTGGGAGCAACACGGGGAGGAAGCACAAGTCCCTCGTTGTCACCGTGTACCATGATGATGGCACCGATGAGACGTGTTGTTACACCCCATGAAGTCTGGAAAGGTGTGGAAAGGTGGTTTTCTTTATCGGTGAACTGAATGCCGAACGCCTTAGCGAAGCCGTTACCAAAGTTGTGGCTCGTACCGGACTGAAGGGCTTTTCCGTCGTGCATGAGAGCTTCTATGGTGTAGGTAGCCTCAGCGCCGGCAAACTTCTCCTTATCGGTCTTCTGTCCGCGTACAACGGGCATTGCAAGGAATTCCTCGCAGAAATCCGCATAGATGTTAAGCATCTGGATGGTGCGGGCCTCAGCCTCTTCGTATGTTGCGTGGATGGTGTGACCTTCCTGCCACAAAAACTCACGGGAACGAAGGAAAGGTCTTGTCTCTTTCTCCCAACGGACTACTGAGCACCACTGGTTGTAAACCTTGGGAAGATCTCTGTAGGAATGAACTATGTTTTTATAAAAATCGCAGAAAAGCGTCTCGGATGTGGGACGTACGCAAAGCTTTTCCTGCAGGGGCTGTAAGCCGCCCTGAGTTACCCATGCAACTTCGGGAGCAAAGCCTTCAACGTGGTCCTTTTCCTTATCCAGAAGGCTCTCGGGGATGAACATGGGAAGATAAACGTTCTCAACTCCCGTCTCCTTAAATCTTCTGTTAAGTTCCTGCTGGATATTTTCCCAGATGGCATATCCGTCGGGCTTAATGACCATGCATCCCTTAACGGATGTGTAATCGATGAGGTCTGCCTTGATAACAACGTCCGTATACCAGCGGGCGAAATCTTCCTCCATTGAGGTTATCTCTTCAACAAGCTTTTTGTCTGTAGCCATATTCTGCTCTCCTGAAAATCATTATATTTATATGTTTCCCGTCTCACAGTAAATAAAGAAACCATGAGACATCAACAACTATAAATATATAGTTTACCACGGGGTTAGAGCTTTGTCAAAGAAAACGGATGAAAACAAGAGCCTGCGGTGACGCCGGCTCAATTACCTTGACTTTTATATACCACAATCCTATAATGGCCTAAACACTTAGTTTTAAGGAGGTACGGCATGTATACTCTCGATTTTTCGAAGCCCATACACGTACATTTTATAGGAATAGGCGGGATAAGCATGAGCGGTCTTGTGAAGCTCCTGCTTTCAAAAGGGTTTGAAGTTTCCGGATCCGACAGTTCGAGAAGTGCCATCACCGATGAGCTCGAAGGCCTCGGAGTAAAGATAAATATAGGACAGCGCGCCGCAAACATCACGGATTCGATCAATGCCGTCGTATATACAAATTCCATTTCGGAAGATAACGAAGAACTGCTTGAAGTAAAGAAGAGAGAGCTTCCTCTCCTCACCCGCGGAGAGCTTATGGGACAGGTGATGAAGCAGTATCCGCATTCCATAGGCGTTTCCGGCACCCACGGAAAGACAACGGTGACATCCCTTCTTTCGCTGTTCCTGCTTGAGGGCGGCCTTGATCCCACAATATCCGTGGGCGGCATCGTTCATGAGATCGGCGGTCAGTTCAGGATCGGTGAAGGCAGTCACTTCGTTGTGGAATCCTGCGAATATAAGAATTCTTTCCTTAGTTTCCATCCCACAGATGCCATCATCCTTAATATAGATGAAGACCATCTTGATTTCTTTAAAGACATTAACGATATAAGGGCATCCTTCAGGAAATTTGCGGATCTTATCCCTGCGGGCGGTAATCTTTACGCAAATTCCGAGATCGAAGGCGTAAAAGATCTGTTCAAAGGATGTTCCGCAAGCCTTTATACATACGGTGTTGAAGGCACAGACGCCTATAAAGCGGAGGCCCCGGATTATGCCGCAGTCAATGTAACATATGATGAAAAGGGCCACGGCAGCTTCGATTTCGTGGATCACGGAAAGACTTTGGGACGCGTGACCCTGGGACTTGTAGGTTCTCACAACGTTTCAAACGCCGTTCCCGCCGTTGCGGCTGCTCTGAACTACGGTGTGCCTTTTGAAAGCATTGTAAAGACTGCAAAACAGTTCACGGGAACGAAGAGAAGATTCGAATACAAAGGTTCCCTGGGAACCATCTCCATATATGACGATTATGCGCATCACCCTACAGAGATCGCGGCGACCTTAACAGCCGCCAAGAAATGCGCCAAAGCCAGGGTTGTGACCGTGTTCCAGCCCCATACTTACTCGCGTACAAAAGCTCTTCTCCACGAATTTGCCGATGCCCTCTCGCTTTCGGACGTCACCGTGCTTGCCGAAATATACGCCGCCCGTGAGAAAAACACGGGTGAAGTCTCCTCGGAGGACATCAAAAATCTTCTGGTAGAAAAGGGTAAGGAAGCTTACCATTTTGGCACTTTTGATGAAATTGAAAATTTCCTTCTGGAATTTTGTCAACAGGATGACATGTTGATAACCATGGGAGCCGGAGATGTGGTTCGTATAGGCGATTCGCTCCTCGGTAATTAAACTATCCACTTTATCCACATACCGATTTGGGGATTTCCACCCGGAGGGATATGTGGATAATTTTTATGAATTGTGCCGAAATTTAACGCATTTTGAATTTTTCCCACTCATGTTTCCACTTTTTCCACAGAAGTATTCTACAGTCTTGTAATAAAAAATAAAGCGTTACGAACCGGGTTTTTTATGCTATACTACGGCTCGCCGGTTGCGGACGGGAGACCGCGGCCGGTTGAAATAACTTTGGGGGAATGACAGGAAATGAGTGACATCAAGATCAGGACCGGACGGAAATATTCCGCGACGGTGATTCCTAATATCTTCATCGACCGCTACATGGCTGAAGCCAGCGGTCTGCAGCTTAAGGTTTATCTTTATGTATTAAGATGTCTGCCGGGTGGCGGCATCGATTTCTCGATCGCAAGCGCAGCCGATACGCTTGACGAGACCGAAAAGGACGTAAAACGTGCCCTTGATTACTGGGGTAAGAAAGGGCTTTTGGAAATAGAACAAAAGGACAATGAGATCACATCCATAATGCTCACGGATCTTTCAAAAGATCCCGAGCTCATCCGCGAGCCCGGCATTGTTGCGGCCCCTGCGGTGATCTCAATTCAGGAGCCCGTAAGCGACCCTGAGCCCAAGAACTACTCAAGAGAAGACATCCGGGCAGCTCTCGAAGATCCGGAGATCTCATGGCTTGCAGGGATCGTCGGCAATTATCTCGAAAAAGTCCTTACGAACGAAGATGTGTCCCTTATCATCTTCATCTACAAAGAACTCGGCTTTTCAAAAGACTTGCTGCTCCATCTCTATGAGGTGTGCGTCAACAGGAACAAGAAGAACAGGAAATACATCCAGACCGTTGCGGTGAACTGGTACAAAGAAGGCATCAGAACTCCCGAAGAAGCTGAATCGCAGTCCGTAATGTACGATGAATATTTCGGCGTTGTTAACAGATCCTGGAACCTCGGACGACTTCCCGGCGACAAAGAGCAGAAGTTCATCCGTTCATGGAAAGAGATGGAGATCCCGCTGGATCTCATAAGAGAAGCTTGCGACAAGACTCTTCTTTCAACCGGTAAGCCCAATTTCAGTTATGCCAACAAGATCCTCACAAACTGGCACGAAAAGGGCTACACCACACTTGAACAGGCACAGAACGACAAGACCGTTCCGGCTGTAAGAAAAACACCGGCCAAAGCTTCCGGCACAAAGAGCGCTGCAGCATACAAAACATATCTACAGAACGATTACAGCAATTCCGATCTCGCAGAGATAGAACGCCAGCTTCTTGTAGGGACAGGGCATAACGACTGAAATGGGCATAACGGCTTCACAATACAACCAAATAATGCGTCATTATGACGAGCTTCAGCTTCGTTCACGTCATATATATGAGGACCGCATGCAGGAAGTCATAAAGAAATGTCCCGAATATGACGCTCTTGAAAAAAAGGCCATAGATATTTCTTTCGGAAGCACAGAGCTTATCCTCGGGGACAACAGTGAAGACGCAGCTAAAAAGATCGCCGAATTAAAAGACGA
>JAEEGL014989925.1_pt1 | contig 21497 bp, 21 predicted proteins | sample 9134231 | NCBI WGS metagenome assembly JAEEGL01 (sample SAMN16246548, study PRJNA631951) | gut metagenome | biome: gut microbiome; feature: rumen; material: fiber-attached | host: Bos | place: Iran: Karaj | collected 2018-10
GCCGTTCTGGACGTAATCGCTGAGAGCATGGCCAAGGGTGAAAAAGTGCAGCTGATCGGCTTTGGCACATTCGAAGCCAAGAACCGTCCCGCTCGCGTTGCCCGCAACCCCCGCACCGGTGCTTCCGTGAAGATCGCCGCTTGCAAGGCTCCCGCTTTCAAGGCCGGCAAGGCTCTGAAGGACGCCGTGAACAAGTAATCCGGTATCTGTTTCCCGCAGCTGAAAAGCTGCGGGAATTTTTTGTTTGTTACGCAATTTTTCAGGGCAATTCTGATTCGGTTACATCAATCTAAAATGGTTGCAAAAGCATATAAGTTATGTTAAACTGACGTGACTGGTTATTCATATGGTTTTACAAGGGAGGAATAGCTATATGGCCGCAAGAATGGGCAGGAAGCGCTTGATTATTTGCGCTACGCTTATCCTTGCTGTATGCGCTGCCATCGTTGTCGCTGCGATCGGTCTCAATATGCCGGAGGCGACAGGAAAGACAGTCAAGAAAGACGGCAAAATGACTGTCGATTGCAGCAATATGTCACAGGGCTATATCATGGTCAAGGGACAGAAGTCTTCCAAGCGGCTGAAGATTCAGATCGCAACAGCGGGGGTCAAACTGAATTATGACCTGAATGGCGATGGAGAATACGAAGCGTTCCCGCTCCAGTTCGGCAGCGGTAAATATCAGATCTCTCTTTATGAAAACGCGAGCGGAAAGAAGTATGCCAAGGAAGGCACTGTCAAGCTGAGCGTGAAAATGCCCGATGAGCTCAGCTGTTTCCTTTATCCCAACCAGTATGTTTCCTATGATGAGAACACCCCCTGCGTCAAATATACGCAGGAAGAGCTGTGCAAAGGGATGAAAGACAAGGAAGAGATCTATGAAACTGTATGTAATTATGTGAAAACTCACTTTGTATATGATTTTATCAAGAGCGTGACAGTCAAACCCGGCCAGTTGCCGGAGATTGATGAATGCTGGGAAACCAAGCGGGGTATTTGCCAGGACCTTTCCGCCATGACCTGCGCGATGCTTCGTTCCCAGGGTATTCCGGCCCGCCTGATGATTGGCACTGTTGGCGCGAATACCTACCATGCCTGGGTTTTGGCAGTTGTTAACGGCGAGAATAAGTTCTTTGACCCCACGGCGGAACTGAACGCAAGCTCAAAGGCTGAGCAGTATACAACAGAACGGTATTATTAACGATTAAGCCGGTACAGCAAAGGCAGTATATTGGAGGGAACACACGATGGCAAGCGGAGCGAAGAAAAAGACAAGGATCATGTCCTCTGAAGAACTGAGCAGTTTCTGTGACCAGATTGCGCTGATGCTCAGTTCCGGCATGACGCTCCGGGACGGCATTGAAATGCTGGCCGAAGATGAAATGAAGAGAAAAGACAAGGTCCATCCTTATACAAACCTGTACAAGGTAGTGGATGAGACCGGTTCTCTTTATATTGCCATGAAGGAAAATGAGGAAGAATGGCCGTCCTACATGATTGAAATGGTGGATATCGGTGAGCAGACCGGCCGTCTGGAAGATATCATGGTCAGCCTGTCCACATATTACCAGCGTGAGGGACGCATCCGCTCCGCAGCTGTCAGCGCGATAACCTATCCGCTGGTCCTGGGCGTAATGCTGGTCGTGATTATCGGCATTCTGCTGTGGCGCGTACTGCCGATTTTCCGCAGGGTGCTTGTTTCCCTGGGCGTTGATTCCTCCAGCAGCGGTTCTGTGCTGATGAAGATCGGTTCCTGGGCAGGCTGGATTGTGCTGGGCCTGATCGGTCTCGTTGTTATCTGTGCGATTGTGATCATGATCCTGATGAAAACGAAGTACAGGAACAAGACCCTTAACTTTATCAAGAACCTCTTCCCGCCGGTGCGCAGGCTGACAGAGAAGCTTTCCGCCTCCCGTGTGGCCGGCATCCTGGGACTGATGCTGCACAGCGGTTTCCCGATGGAAAACGCGCTTAAGATGGCACCCGCTGCACTGGCAGACCAGGAATCTGTGGACAAAGTCAATTTTATCCGCGATGAGATGAAAAAAGGCATGACCTTCCAGGAAGCACTGTCTGAAAGTGAACTGTTTGCTGATTTCCATAACAGGATGCTGAAGGTCGGTGCGGCTTCCGGCCATGAACCGCAGGTTATGGAAAAGATCGCTGAGATCTATGAAGGACAGGTGGAAGATGGCCTGGATCATCTGATCTCCATCGTGGAACCTACTCTGGTAGCGCTGCTGTCCATCGTGATCGGCGCTATCCTGCTGAGCGTCATGCTGCCGATGGCCGGTGTGCTGGGCTCTATGTAAAATATTCATTACGAACAGATAATGGCAGAATAATCATGAGATTAGTTCAGAAAGGAGCGGGAAGATGAGTATCAATAAAAAAGATGTCGCTTCGATCCTCATTTTTATCGCTCTGATCCTGGCCTTTGTGCTGATGATCAACGGCATCACCACCAAGAACAGCGGACGCGAGCTGCAGATTGTACGTGATGCCGTGAAGAACGCTGCGCTGACCTGCTATGCCGTGGAAGGCATGTATCCGGATGACCTTGAATACCTTCGTGAGCATTATAACCTGTCCTTCAACGAAGAAAAATACCATGTATTCTATGAACCGCTGGCATCAAACCTGATGCCTTCGATTAAAGTTGCCGAGAGGGGAGGCAAGATGGACAAGTGAGTAAATCAGTTGTGTCCCGCTCTCCCCGCACAATACAGAGCGTTTTTGTGCTGCTTCTGCTGTGCCTGTTTGCCTGCCTGAGCACGTTCCTGGTGACAGTAGGCGCGCAGGTTTACCGGAATACGGTAGACAGTGCGGAGCAGAATAATAATTCCCGGATCATGACCGCGGTTGTCCGCAGCGCAATATGGGCTGAAGACGGCGGAAAAGTGAAGATTGAACGCTTTGACGATCTGGATATCACCGCGCTGACAATTGAGAATGAGTATGACGGCGTGAAGTATTACAAGCGGCTGTATTGCGCTGTCGATCCTGATCCGCTGGATGGGGAGCCCCGCTCTTTCCTGTGGGAAAGCTTTAACAGCGAGGATATTGAATTCCGGGTTGACAGCGGTGAATCCCTGTGCGAACTGAACGGATTCGAGCCATCCATTGAAGGAAACATGCTGAAGGTGGATCTGGAGTCATCCAACGGGACGAAGAGTACCATCCGGATCGCTCTGCGGACTGGGGGTGCTGACAAGTGAAAGAAGGAAGCCGCGCAAACGCGCTGCTGGTGGAACTTGTACTGGTTATCTTCTTTTTCATGATCTCAGCCGCTATCCTGGTCCAGGTTTTTGCGGATGGAAAAATGAAGAGCCAGACAGCACGTGCGACCAATGCCGCCATGCTGGAAGCGGAGAATATTGCCGAGGACCTGTATGCAACAGAAACGCCAGACGATGTACTGGCGGGTTACGGATTTGCTGAAGAAGACGGCGGATGGATCCTTCAAAGGGACGGATATCTTCTGAAGGTTGCACTTCGGGAAGAAGAAACCGAATCGGGTATCCTGAAGAGCTATGATATCTCCGGAATTGAAGGAGACAAAACGCTGCTGACGCTGCCCTCCACCCGGTTTATTCCGAAGGAGGTGAGCCCGTGAACAAGCGTAAAATCGCACTGGGACCGGGCGCTGCATCACTGATTCTGATTGTTGTGGTGCTTTCCCTGTGCATGATGGCGATGCTGACACAGATCAGCGCGAGGAATGATTACAATCTCTGTACCCGCAGCGCTGAAATGGTTCAGCGTGTATATGAACTGAATGCAAGAAGCGAACAGAAACTGGCCGAACTGGATGCCCTGCTGGTAACCGCGCAGAAAGACGCGGGAAGCATGGATGAATATCTGGAAAAGGTAAGCAGCCTTCTTCCGGAAGGAATGACGCTGGAGGAGGACAAAGTTACCTGGACCGAACCGCTGGACAACCGGAATCTGACATGTATCGTACAACTGACCCCGCTCGGGGAAAAACTGCGGACAAAGTGGATCTCTCACAAGCTGATGGTTGATGAACCGGAGGATGATTGGGAATGGTAGAGACACTTGATGAGATTCTGAGGAAAGCTATAGAGTACCACGGCTCCGACGTGTTTATCGTGCCGGGGTCCCCGATTATGACCAAGGTCAACGGCAAGATCTTCCCGATTACAGAACAGAAAGCGCTGCCGAATGACATCGCGCTGCTGGTTGACCGGGCTTATGAACTTGCCGGCCGTGACCGGGATACGCTCCATGAGGAGGGCGATGACGACTTCTCCTTCGCGGTGCGTGATCTGAGCCGTTTCCGCTGCAATACATACAGGCAGCGGGGCTCATTGGCCATGACCTGCCGTGTGGTGGCTTTCGGCATTCCGGATCCAAACAAGTGCCATATCCCGGATGTAGTCATGCGGCTTGCAAATCTGCGCAGCGGCATGATTCTTGTTACCGGCCCGGCCGGTAACGGAAAGAGTACTACGCTGGCCTGCCTGGTTGACCAGATCAACCAGACCCGGAACGGCCATATTATTACCATTGAGGACCCGATAGAATACCTTCATCCGCATAAACAGTGCATTGTCAGCCAGCGGGAGGTTCCGGGCGATTCCTCAAGCTTCGCACGGGCACTGCGTGCGGCACTGCGCCAGGCACCCGATGTCATCATGCTGGGTGAAATGCGTGATATTGAGACGATTTCCACTGCCATTACCGCAGCGGAAACCGGACATCTGCTGCTGTCTTCACTGCATACCCTGGGTGCGGCAAAGACAATTGACCGTGTGATTGACGCTTTCCCGGCCAACCAGCAGAACCAGATCAGGGCACAGCTGTCCATGGTGCTTCGCGCTGTGGTATCGCAAAGGCTGATCCAGACCAAGGACGGTACGCTTCATCCGGTATTTGAGGTCATGTGTGTCAATCCGGCAATTCAGAACCTGATCCGTGAAGGAAAAACGCACCAGATTGACAACGCCATCTTCGGAGGCGGTCCGGACATGCTGTCTATGGATACAGAACTGGCCAGGCTGCTGCGGGATGAAAAGATCACCAAGGAACAGGCATGCCTGCTGGCAATCCATCCTGAAACAGTGGAGCGGCAGGCCCGGTTTATGAAGGATTAACGAGACAGGCAACCATACATCCGGCTTATCAGCCGGGTGTTTTTCTTTTTGGAAACAATGAAAAACCAGACTGGCAAATATACAAGTAACAAATTAAGCGCATAAGACGTGTTAATAAGTAACTAAAATGCCTTCAAGCCGGTGCTTTACATCTGTTTTTCTTTTTGAAAAAATATTTGTTTTACAGGAAGGAATTGGTAAGTGAAATGTTGAAATGTTAAGTAAAATACAAATGTAAACTAAGATTTACAACCCGGGGGATTCAATGATGAAATAAATCGCGAACTGTGTTCTGAAGAATAAAACAACAAAACAACAGATACATACAAATAATATATAAAAAGAAGCATATAACCAACAAACGATGATACAAACTCATCGTTAATTGACATAACCTGTCTCTTGGAGCTGACAGACAAACAAAACCCGGACGGAAAAGCATATCCGACGGGGAAGGAGTGAAGAGATGATTTCCGGCAGACGAAAGACAATCGGTGTATTTCTGTGCAAAGCTTATTCATTTTTTGACAATGCGGTTTACCACGCGCTGGAGGAAGGTGCAAAGAAGCATAATCTGGATGTGATCGTCTTTACCACCGTAGGGTATTTCTCCAGCCAGAATGATTATGATGCGCAGGAAAGGGGCATGTTTACCTTTGCTCCGATTGAGAAGCTTGACGGAATACTGGTTGCCCCGGACACCTATGAAATTGAAGGATTCAGGGAACAGCTGGTTGCGGAACTGCGAGCACGGGCAACATGTCCCGTGATATCCATCCGGCATAAGGGCGGAACATTTGACAGCGTTTATACAGATGATGAATATGCGTTCAGGCCTTTGATACGACATCTGCTGGACGACCATGGAATGAAACGGATCCGGTTCCTGGCAGGCTATAAAGGCCATCCGGACAGTGAACAGCGGCTTCAGGTATACCGTGAGGAAATGGCAGCACATGGACTGGCTGTAGATGAAGAGAAAGATATTGCATATGGAAACATGTGGCTGAATGCCGGTGAAATGGCGTTTAACAAACTGTTTGATGATCCGAAAGCATACCCGGAGGCTGTGGTCTGCGCAAATGACTATTCGGCAATCGGCCTGATCCGGACGATCCGTGAAAAAGGACTTCGTGTGCCGGAGGATGTGGTAGTTACCGGTTTTGACAATATTCCGAGTATCGACCTGGATGATCCGAGCCTGACAACAATCGAGCAGGATTTTGCCGGAATGACCACTGCAGCGATGGATGAACTGAGCCGGCAGATCCGGGAAAACGACATCGAAAAGGAAAACAGGGAAAAGAGAATGATCCCCATCGGGGGAAAGCTTGTGATCGGAGAAAGCTGCGGCTGCGGCTGCAGGGACAGCCGGTTCTATATCCGGACGAGCACCGAAAGAACCAAAGAAGTTGACAATATGTACAACCATGAGGTCTGCATGACGTATCTGACAATTGAACTGAACGCATGCGATGACCTGAAGGAACTGCACAGGGTGCTGGTCAGGAAAATGAATGATACCCCTGCGGTGCGGGATTATTATCTGTGCCTGTTTGAGAAGGGCAGGGATGAGAACGGGGATCCCATGTTCGCGGAAGAAATGACGGATATGGCATGTTTGGTTCATGCGATGAGGGACCGGCAGGACCACGGAATGCCGATGATTTCCTTTGACCGCCGTGAACTGCTCCCGATGATGGCGGAACGCAGGGATGAACCCCAGGTGTTTTTCCTGATGCTCCTTCATCAACGTGAAGACGCTTTCGGATATTCGATGTTCCATTATGAACCGGGAGAAGTTCCGTCAAACTTTTTCCAGCACTGGAATGTTATTATGTCCGGCGCACTGAGCAATATGCATAAACGGAATGAGCTCAGGCTGCTGTATGAGGAGAGAAGGCTGAGCAGTATTACAGATGTGCTGACGCATCTGCTGAACCGGCGCGGACTGGAGGAACAGCTGGCACCGGTATGGCAGCGGATGTGTGCGGGAAGGGAATCCGTGGCATTCATCAGCTTTGATATGGACTGGCTGAAGCTGATCAACGATACCTACGGACATCCGGCGGGAGACTACGCGATCCGCCTGACAGGGAAAGCCATCCGCAGGGCGGCACCAAAGGATGCCATCCTGGCCCGGGTGGGCGGAGATGAGTTCCTTGCAGTCCTTCCGCGTGCCAACCTGCAGGCGGCAAAACAGTTCGTCCAGGCATTCCAGAATGAACTGACAGCCCTGAATGAAGAGGAAGACAGAGCGTTCAATGTGGAGGCAAGCTGCGGCGCGATTGTGTTCCGCCTGAACAGCTTTACCACGATTGAGGAATGTGTCCATAAGAGCGATGAGGAGATGTACCGGCAAAAGGAGAAACGGCATACCAGCCGTGCGTGAGGAGGAAGAACAAAACAGCAGGGGACCGGATTGATCCGGTCCCCTGTCTGTCTGTACAGGCTGAATGCCTGTTATGCGTCTGCCTGATTGTTTTCCCTGTTGCACAGGATTACGGAAGAGAAGGGCGGGAGTTCGAAAGAGAGGAATCCTTCGGACACAACTGCCCACTGTTCCGATTCCGTTGTATGGTCTTCCTGCGTGGTCTGGATACGGCGGAAGAAGGCTTCGCCTTCATGGGAGCCGGCGTCCCGCGCGAAGAGCCGGAAATCTGTCCAACCGCCTGTATTGTTCACAGCGATGATACAGCGCAGGTCATCATTGAAACGGGCATAGGCGATCCGGCCGTATTCAGCCAGGAGCGGCTTGAGGGAGCCATCCCTGAGTACAGGAAGTTCCCGGCGCAGGCGGATCAGATCCTTATGCAGGTTAATCAGACTGTGATCCTCATGGCCCCAGGGATAGGTCCGGCGATTGTCCGGGTCTGTCCAGCCTATCTGACCGGCTTCGTCTGCATAATACACTGTCGGAGCACCCGGCCAGGACATCTGGATGGTAACAGCCTCACGGAATACACCTTTGTTGATGCCGGCACCTGCGGCTGCGGAACCGAGCGTCGTGATCCGGCCGATCATGCGGTTGGTACGGGTCAGGAAGCGGGAATGATCATGGTTGGACAGTTCATTCATGGCGCAGATGAGGGACGGGTATTTGAACCGTGCCATTTTATCCTTCATGATGCCGAAGAATGCGGAACCATTCTGGTACAGATCATCCCGATAGGAGTCGGAATGCTTTTCCATGCCTGTAAGGAACCAGGTGACCGGCTCCATAAAAGCATCATAGTTCATGATGCTGTCCCATTCACGTCCGTTCAGCCAGGCGGAAGGATCACCATAGTGCTCTGCGATGATCAGGGCATCGGGATTGATGGCCTTGACCCTTTTGCGGAAAGTCTGCCAGAATTTATGGTTGAATTCTGAACTGTGTCCGAGATCCGCTGCGACATCCAGGCGCCAGCCGTCGATGCAGTATGGCGGAGAAAGCCATTTTTCAGCGATTTTATAGATCTCCTCGCACAGTTCGGGAGAACCTTCATAATTCAGCTTGGGCAGGGTAGAATACCCCCACCAGCCCTCATACATGGGACTGCGGCCGTTGCTGGAATCATTGAAATGGAAATAGGAGCGATAGGGACTGTGAATGCTCTGGTACGCGCCCGGCTGGAAACCGGCTTTGCCCAGGTAGATTCCCTCATGATCCATCCATTTGTTGAATGATCCACAGTGGTTGAACACACCGTCCAGGATAATGCGCATACCGCGGCGGTGCAGTTCCTGGCAAAGAACGGCGAACAGTTCATCGCTCTTTTCCAGGTTTTCCATGCTGGTGACGCGCCGGATATACTTGGGGGCGTAGCCGTTATGCTTTTCCCATGCCTGCATTACATGATCCATATCATCGGTAATGACGCCGAAGTGGGGATCAATATGCTCGTAGTCCTGACAGTCATATTTATGGCTGGAGGGAGAAACGAAAATGGGGTTGAGATAGAGTACTTCAATTCCAAGATCCTGCAGATAGTCCAGCTTGTCGATGATTCCCTGCAGGTCACCGCCGTAGAAGGAACGGATATCGGTGTCGGTGGGAAGCGCATCCCAGTCAGCGACATGCTTGGCGTGGCCCACGGTGTAATAATACTCATTATCCACTACATCGTTGGAAGTATCCCCATTGCAGAACCGGTCCGGGAAGATCTGGTACTGAACGGCTCCCTTGGCCCAGTCCGGAACATGGAAACCGGGCATGAAGCGGAAAGCATAGGCGGGATTGAAATCAGGGATATTATGCTCGTCGGCACGGGCACCGCACTTGTCAAAGGCAATCTTTGTGCCGTCCGGGCATTCAATCAGGAACCGGTAGATTACCTCGGTATCGTTGCAGATGATGCCGGCTTCATAATAATCAAAGAAATCATCGCTTTTAACCTTGACCATTCTGGTGCCAACGGTCAGCGAATCAAAAATAAGAATAACACGTTCCGCACTGTCTTTAGCGACCCGCAGACGGATCATGACAGTATCGCCGCTGTTCGGTTCCGACGGGATCCGGTAATTGGGCGATTCATCGCTGAAGACAGCGGAAATGACGTTGTGACTGATAGCCATGGAAGGACCTCCTGAAAATACATTCAACCCAATAATTATAACCAAAATGGCATTTTATGACAAGGAAAAGGGGCCACAGGCCATACAGAACACAGATAAAAAACCGTTGACAGTCAATTGCTGTTGTGATATTATACTAAAGCTGTCAAGAACAGCATGTGGGCTCGTAGCTCAGCTGGATAGAGTGTTTGACTACGAATCAAAAGGTCGTGGGTTCGAATCCCGCCGGGCTCACCAAACGGAAAACCACCCTTCACGGGTGGTTTTTTCGTTTGATTAAAACCCGTCGCAGATTCAAAACCACGACCTGTAAGGGAGTGGGGGAACGATCCGAGTGGTGCCCCAGTGGGGCATTCGCCAAAGGCGAAAACGAGGTGAGTGAGTCAAGCGAAACAAGTAGCGGTCTGCAGCGACAGCAATGACCGCTGCGCCGATTGAGCTTGCGTTTCGAATCCCGCATCCTCAATCGACGCATTACTCCCTTGGAGCGGTCGTACTGCTTGTTTCGGATGACTCGTTCGAGTCGCTTTCTGCTTCGCAGAATAGCCCACTGGGCTATCGCTTCTCTCGCTCCCCGCCGGGCTCACCAACAGAAAAGCTCTAAAGCCAAGAAAAATAAAGTTTAGGAGCTTTTCTCTTTTTGACCGGACTAAATAACAATTGTATGGAATTGTTAAAAATATGGATGTACTACCAACATTACTACAAGCTTGTTGCCTTCTGGCTAGAACTTGCACTTGAACATCTGCAGGTATGCTTTACAAATAGCATAAACGCCGGATCCCTTTGGTTCAGGTAGACCTGCACGGATTAATTTAGCAAAGTTCCTGTCATGCATAATCTACTGTATTCGTTCCTGATGGTCTCTATTCGCTTGTGCTATCAGCTTCCATTCCACTTCATCAAGGTTTGCCTGGTCACAGAGCGCTTTCTCAAATGCTTCCAACAATAATATTCACTCCCTTCCTATGTGGTGAATAAATAGAAAAGATGCCCACTGCATCACGCAATGAGCGTTTTCTAACACTGCTTTTTTACTGCTTCTAGCCCTTATTTGTCAAAGGTTTGATGGTTTCATTGGTTTTTCTTTATAGTTCATTTTTTGAACTTCCAATGCATTCCCCCGGCCACATCTTTCTTTCCTTGGCAACATTCTCTAATAGAACGTTCTCCACAATGAGTATTGATTGCAGCATCTTTTGCAGAAGCATATTCTATCCCATTTTCTAGACAGACAACCGCACGTTTAGGATGCCCACATTTCTCTTTTGAACATATAGGACAACCTGTGTTTTGTACTGCTCTGTAATAGATAGTTGTCATCCATGAATATCCACACTTTGCACATTTCCACCACACCTTTTTCCTTGAACCAATTGGCATGGAATCCACATCTAAATCCAATTCTGTATTCTTTTCATAATCCCATTCGTTTAACAAGTCCGGCTTTATATTTCGTAATGTATTCCCATCCTTTATATATGACTTTCTATGGCATTCAGGACAGCCAGATCCCCTAGCTCTATTGTTTATCTGTGCTTGCCAACTAAATCCACACTTTTTACATATCCACCACACTTTATATCCACTTTGAGTTGTATATTCATATGGACTATTATCGTTTTTCTCATAATCCCATTCTTTTGCCAAAGTGGGCAGAACAAATGCTAATGAATCTTTTTCTGAATTTAGATTCTTCCTTATCATTTTTTTCCTCGCTCTTTCTTTAGAACAGAGCGGACACCCTCTATTATGACTTTTGTTTGTCCTTGTATTGGCAGAGGCTTCCCATTCATTTCCACAAACATGGCACTTCCACCATACCTTTGTTGTACTGCCACGTGACAACTCTGTCGGCTCAATTCCCAATGTTCTGTTTTTGATATAATCCCAATCTTCAAGAAGTTCCGGATTAGTATATGCCAAGATGCTTTCTCTTTTTTTCACACGTATTTTATGTGATGAAGCAACTCTCTTCTCTATCCCACAAGCAGGACATCCTATACCTCTAGTTCTACTTCCTATCACTGCTTTCCAATTATTTCCACATTTGGAACAGATCCACCAAACTTTTGCATCATTGCCTGGTGTTATCATATTGGGCTTGAGCTTACCGTTTTTCTCATAGTCCCATTCTTCAGACAATTCCGGAAATAATACTTGCAATGAATTGTCTTGTTTGTATTTTTGATATATTCCAAGAATCTGCGTATTATCTCTTAAAACATCAATGTTAGGGATAATAACATTGGCTGTTATTGATTTAAACTCTTCATATAATGCTTTTATGGCTTCATTCATATGAGAGTAGTTCTTCTCGATTCTTGAAATATGGATTATAAAACTTCCATCATCAATTGGCGGACACTCTGGTTCTCTAACCCGGAATAGTTTTATTCCATGTTCTTTTAATAATGAGGCTTTTTGATTATCTCTTTTTGTGTCTTGATGCCAATGATCCCCATCGTATTCAATAGCGAGATGTAAAGACGGTATATAAATATCAATCTCTTGTCTATTCAACCAATCAAATCTTATGTTTTCAACAGTATCTGGAAAGCTCTTCTTGAGATAATAAAACAATGCTTTTTCCGGATACGATACATGATAAATAGCCCTACAACTTGGACAACGATTACCATTATACCTTGTGCAAACTCTTGCTTCCCATTCATTACCACAAATAGAACATTTCCACCAAACACGTTGTCCAGATGAAGGGGTTACCGAATCCGGTGTCAGCGGATAGTTTTTCTCGTAATTCCATTCTGTAGCAAGATCCGGTCTAACTATAGCCAAGCTTTTGTTTGTTGCTAGTTTTGTTTTATGGGTTGATATTCCACGTAGTTTTTTTGCGCATTCGGGGCAGTTTCTACCTTTGACTCTATCACGTACTGCTGTTTCCCACTCGTGTCCGCATTTCCTGCATTTCCACCAGTATTTGGTGTGTGTTCCCGGATATATGCTTGAAGGCAGAGTATTCCCATTCTTTTCATAAGACCATTCTTCAACAATAGTGGGATAGAGGGTCTGTAAATCATTTTCGCCTGCAACAACTTTTTTTATCATTTTCTCTCCCATTAACCTTTTTGTAGCTGTATCATATCATGATTCTAAGAAGACGAATAGTGGGAGTATAGTTTACACGTAAAATGATTTGTCCGCTCTATTCCGATAAACATGAAAATACGATATAATATAAATAATTTCTAATACGTTGTGGCTTGTTTTTTGTGTGAGAAGTTGAATGTTTTAGCCATGAAAAAGAATTTGCTATGCTTTTTGGTGTGTATTTATGCGGTCATCATTGTATTATCGATGATGAGTATTGCGTATGCAGATATTCCTTCTAATGTAAAGGAAGAGTATGAATATAATGATCATGATAGTAGTATTATCATAGTAAAGAATCGTCTTAAAGAATTAGGGTATTTTGGTAAGAATGCACAGTTTTCTGATGTTGTGAGTAATGAACTGAAAACAGCGGTTAAGGCTTTCCAGAAGAAGAATAATGTTTTAGTAAATGGAGTTATTGATAAAGCATTTTTAGAATTGTTGTTTTCAGATGATGCAGCGGAAAAAGATGGAAAGCCAAAAGTCAGGGCAGTGGTTCTTATGGAAGAACCTGCGGTCACAGAGAGTGAAACAACCAGCTTAAGCAGAATAATAGAAGATGGAGCTATCAAAGAAAAAAATAAAGATGAAGATAAATCAGCAATTGATCTGGGTTGGGCTTTTGTTATAATTTGTATCTGCTTTATTTTTGGCGGTGTTTTGTTATCAAAGACTCGAAAAAAAGCTTTGAATCAGTATAAGATAGAAAGCCTCAATTCACAATCTCAGAAGAATGTGAAAATGACTTCTGTCAGCGATGTAAAAACGGATTCTGTAGCATATAAACATGGAATAAGTATAGGTCAAGAATCGAGAGCTGAAAGTAAAAGTGAACAGTGGAATAAAGTTCTTCAAAAAGTTGCAGAACAAAAAAAGGAAAAGTATCTACAGCAAAAAGCGGAGGATCAACAAAGACAAGTTGTTTTTTTAGCACAGCAGGAAAGAATACGAAAGCAAAAAGAAGAAGAGGAAAAAGATCGTCAGGAAGTTGCAAGAAGAAATCAGCAGGTGATAAATACCATTAAATTGCATAGTACAAAATATAATCAGATGATGCAAACAATAAAGAAGTATGGTTTTATAGATAATGTGAGTTTAGAATACAATCTTTCTTATGTATTTAGTAATCGCTATTGCTTCGATACAGTAAAGCCAATAGATGCATTGGCTTATCTGGCTAGTAATAATGAACATCTGAAAAAAGGCTATGAGATCATAAAGGATAACCGAAAAAAACAAAGACAATATCTGGATGAAATCAGTAAGTGCAAGGAAACTCCAGATTTTGATATTCGGCAAACTGGCATAGAGCATACACGGTTTTTACATATTGAAAATAATTTGTGTAAGTCGATAGAACCTAAAATCAAAACTGATTTGGAAGTGACAATGTATTTGTATTATAGAAATGGCGGAGCTCATGCATTGCATACATATACATTCCATTATAATGAAATCAATTTTGCGTATAGTATCAATCCTGTTCCGGACATAGAATATGTTGGGGCTCAGGAAGAAAGAGAAAAAGTAACGCCAAAGCTTAGATACCAAATAATGAAACGGGATCATTTCCGTTGTGTAATATGTGGTGCTTCAGCAGAAGAAGGAGCAAGGCTACATGTTGATCATATTCAACCAGTGTCCAAGGGTGGAAAGACGGTAGAAAGCAATCTTAGAACTTTGTGTGATAGATGTAATTTAGGCAAAAGTGATCAATACGATCCGAATGGATTGAATTAAGGATAGACCCAGAAGATAGTGCGGTTTCAAAGGGATGATAAGTACTGAACAACGTGCGATTATGGAAATTTTTTTCTTTGGACAAATCATGAAGTATATCCGATTTTGCATTTAAATCGACCACTTATGCATTTTTGCTGGACAATGAACGTATTTTGCGTATGCTGTGACCAGAGGGATTTTTCCCCGCTTGTCTGAATGTTCAGAGAAGTTTCTTCATGCAGAACGGCCCGCTGTAAAGCGGGCCGTTCTGTATGCATTGTTTTTTTGCCAAAGCAGATTATCCCTTGACGGCACCGGCCATCATACCTTTGACCAGTTTATCCTGGAAGATGATGAACACGATGACAGTGGGCAGCGCGGACAGTGTCAGCACCGTCAGGATCAGCGGCGTATCCTGCGAATGTTCTCCCTTGAAAGCGCCAAGCGCCAGGGGAAGGGTCTTCACGCGTATATCATTCAGGAACGTATTCGCGAAGGAAAATTCATTCCACATCCCAACTGCGTTGTAGATTGCCAGTGTGGACAATCCGGTCTTGGAAAGCGGCAGGATGATCCGGAAGAACATGTTGTATTTGTTACATCCGTCGATTCTTGCCGCTTCCTCCATTTCTGAAGGGATTGTCATCATGAAACCTGTTAATCCGGCAGCCGGTAGACTTCCAGCCCGTCCCGTTTTTCCGCCGGGATGAAGCCGGCTTTCAGCGCAATGTGCCTGGTTATTTCCTGCCCGGGATCGCATTCAATAACAGGCTTTTTTCCTTCACGGGCAGCCATTTCCATCATCTGCTTGGTGAGAGCAGAGGCATATCCCTTTCCCCAGTATTCAGGCAGCAGCACCCAGCCAAGTTCCATTGTGCTTTCGTCATAAGGGTGATAGATCACATAGCCGATGAAGGTTCCATCGGCTTCGGCGGCATAGACGGGCGGCTCATCAGACATGCCGGCCCGCAAAAAGGCCGCAGTCTGTTCACGGGTAAAAGGCGGTTCGAGGTATTTCATGACCTCGGGATCGGACAGCAGAGCGTGGAGCGGTTCCAGATCCCGGGGTGCCATTTTGCGAATTGTCAGATTCATGATATCTGTGCTTCTTTCAATGATTATCTTTCATGGAATGTTGACGATATGGAATATAATATCAGAACAGCGCCCCGGACGTATACACCTGCAATGAAAAACTGTGTTATAATACTGCAATAATAATATACTGAAGACAAACTGATTACATAACAGCCGGAAGGAAATGAAAAGATGGAAAAGAAGGACAGCCTTTCTGACAGAAAACGGAGCAAACCAAAACAGAAGCTTACTCCGGGCCTGCTCATCCTTGTACTGGTATCTTTTGTTGTCATGGCTATTTTTGGCGCGGAATTATGGACACTGCTGGTGCTTGTACTGGCATTGATTCAACTCATCCGCGTGAGAAGGGAAAAAGCCTGGTGCGAAAAGGAAGAGGACATTCCGGAAGCAAAGGAGTGCGAACTGTGCGGAATCAGGACAGAGAACCTGATATCTGTCCGGCTGTCCAAAGAAGACAGAGATGCGCTTGTATGTGAGGAGTGCTACCGGGCAAACGGATTCCGCAGGATTGACGAAGCGGGCGAACAGACAGAGGAAGAAACCGGTGAAGCAGCCCCTGTAAAGGAAGCTGAGCAGCTGATCAGCGAAACCGACGCGGAACGGGAAGCCCGGTTGGCAGAGCTTGCTGAGAAAAAGAAGAGCGGTTCGCCGCTGCGGGAAGACCTGTTCCTGGAAGATATCGAGGACGAAAAATCCGTCCGGGTAATTTATGATATATGGGAATCCTACGGTTTCAGCAGGGACTATCCTGGCATTGAAGCAAGCCTTGCCCGGCTGAAGGAAGCAGGCGTTTCCTCTGCCGTGACCGGCAGACTGAAGGAAGAACTGTGGAAATTGCTTCATGGCATGGATGCCTGACCTGACAAACAGGCAATTACGATCTGACAGGAGCAGCGCAAGATTATGAGGGTTGAAATCAGGCGTATCGGTCCGGCTGAAGAAGAAAACGCGGTCATCAGCGTCGCGGAAATGACCGACAGTATCCGGAACGCGGTGGACCTGCTGGAGAACCAGTGCCGGACGATTCCCGTGGTTTCCGACGGCAAAACGATGATGTGCCGGACGGACCAGATTTATTATATTGAATCAGTGGACAAGCGTTCCTTTGTTTACACCAAAGCCGGATGCTACGAAACAAGACACCGGCTGTATGAACTGGAGGAACTGCTGGATGCCCGTTTTCTCCGCTGCGCGAAGGCGATGATTATCAACATCCGGAAGATCCGGTCTGTGAAGGGTGAACTGAACGGCCGGATGCGCGCGGAAATGCTGAACGGGGAGCAAATCATCATTTCCCGCGGTTATGTGAAAGAACTGAAGGAAAGGCTGGGGGTATAAGATGAAACGGTGCAAAATCATATTCAACCAGACGCTGATGATTTCAACGGGAATCCTGTTCGGCCTGGGCATTCAGGAGCTGATCCGCTGGCTGGCCGGCGGAATAACCGAGATCCGGTGGCCCTGGTATATTCCCCTGACCATCATTTTCACCGGCCTTCTATGCTCCCTGGCGTCGCTGTTCCTGGTGGACGAGGAAGGAAACGACGTCACGCACGCAAAAGGCAGGATTGCGCTTCATTTTATCACCCTGCTGGTTGTGGTTACGCTCTGCGGATGGCTCTTCGGCTGGTACTCCGATTTCGGGGAGTTTGCCGTGATCGCTGTTATGTATGTGCTGATTTACGTCTTCGTCTGGGTTGGGTCGCTTTGGATTGCCAAATCGGATGAGAAGAAGATCAATGAAGCGATTAAAGACATTCAGGACGAGGAATAATCCGTAAAAACGGCAAAAAAGTGCAGCTTGGTCGCATGTTTGTGCATGTTGGTCGAACTGCTCTTTTTTTATGCTTTTTTGTCTGGTATGGTGTTCACGAACCAAGCGAAAGGAGCCTGAAAATGGACAAGGCAATTACGGTCAGCAACCTGACAAAAGCATATAAGGAGCACACCGCGGTGGACGGAGTCTCCTTCGAAGTGGGCAGGGGAGAGTTCTTCTCGCTGCTGGGTGAGAACGGGGCAGGGAAAAGCACAACGATCAATATCCTGTGTACCATCCTGGACAAGAACGGCGGGCAGGTAAAGATCTACGGCCATGAGCTGGGCCGGGAAGATGACCGGATCCGGGACCTGATCGGCATCGTGTTCCAGAACTCGGTGCTTGACCGGGAACTGACGGTGAAGGAAAACCTGTTTACCCGGGGCAGCTATTACGGACTGAACCGGAAGCAGATCCTGCAGCGGATTGAGCCCTTCATGGACGGGTTTGAACTGAAGGAAATCTGGAACCGGAAGTATGACCGGCTTTCCGGCGGACAGCGGCGGCGGGTGGATATCGTCCGGGCGCTGATCAACGAGCCGCAGATCCTGTTCCTGGATGAGCCGACCACGGGCCTGGATCCCAAGTCACGCCGGATGATCTGGGACCATATCCGGAAGCTTCGGGAGGAAAAAGCGCTGACGATCTTCCTGACGACCCATTACATGGAAGAAACCGCGGATGCCGACCAGGTTGTGATCCTGGACAGGGGGCATGTAATTGCTTCCGGCACACCGTCCGCGCTGAAAAGCAGGTACGCGTCTTCCCGGCTGGTCTGGTATACGGAGCAGAACGAGGATCATGACCGGCTGCTGGACGGGTACACCCGGACCTATGAAACGGATCACTACAACGTCAGCTTCAGGGATTCCATGACCGAGTTCCTGTACCGGCACCGGGATCTGATCAGCGATTATGAGATTCTGAAGGGCACAATGGATGACGTATTCCTCAACCTGACCGGAAGGGAGATGGCCGTATGAAGATGTATCTGGGACTGACCAGGAGAAACATGCTGGTCTATTTCAAGGATAAGCAGGCAATTATGTTTTCCCTGCTGACTTCCATTATCGTGTTTGCCCTGTATATGCTGTTTCTCCGCAGCACCTTTGTCAGCGCCATCAACGAGGGACTGGCGGAAATGCCGTTCATCCGGGAACTGATTCAGGACCGCGACCTGGAGATGTTCACCAATATCAAACTGCTGGTCGGCATCATCGGAACGGCTATGATTACCGTGCCCTACAGCTGCCTGACCACAGTGACCCATGACCGGGAAAATCGCGTGGACCAGGATATCCTGGCGACGCCTGTCCGCAGGGGACAGATTGTGCTGGCCTATTTTACCGCTTCCAGCCTGTGCGCGATCCTGATGACTTCGGCAATTGTGACCACGGGCCTGGTGATCCTGCAGATGAACGGCAGCCTGTATATGAGCTTTACCCATATTCTCGGAACCTATGCAGTGATTGTGCTTGGCTGCCTGTCCTCCACGGCACTGTTCATGAACATTGTCCTTTTGTTCCGGACCGGATCAGCGGCTGCTTCCTTCTTCGGCATCCTGTCTGCGGTATCCGGATTCGTTATCGGCGCCTATGTACCGATTTCCCAGTTCTCCGGCCGGGTACAGACTGTATGCAACCTGTTTCCGGCCAGCCATACAACGATCCTGCTGCGGAACGCGCTGCTGGGCGGAATCCTGGATCATATTGACAGCGGTATCGGCGGCCTTGACGGCGGGCAGTTTGCAGAAGGCTTGCGGAATCTCTTCACCTTCCGGGCAAACATGTTCGGCGGCTCCCTGAAGGTTTCCGGTATGCTGGCGTACGTACTCGTGATCCTGGGACTGTCCCTGCTCACAATGATTGTGATGTATTCCAGAAACTATAAGAAAAAATAAACAGAAGGCCTGTTACTGACGGCGGTTTTCGGGGAGAGAACAGCCGCTTTTTTGCCTGTAAACAAACCGAATGGAAAAAAGTCCAGAAAAAGGATAAAAAGACTGAGAGATTCTGCAAGTTTATGAAAAGTGTTTCGTCTATTAAGGTGAAGGGAGGTGATCAGCGGATGATTGCAGAGACGGGCCCTGTCTGCAATACAGAAGAAATGTTTGACCGGCTGGTCATGGAATACCAGATACCGCTGAAGAAGATGTGTTTCATGTACCTGCGCGATATGGCGCTGGCAGAGGATGCGGTACAGGAAACCTTTCTGAAAATATATAAAGGACTGAATGATTTCCGGGAAGAAAGCAGCCTGAAAACCTGGGTGATGCGGATCGGGATGAATACCTGCCGGGATATGCTTCGCTCCGCGTGGCTCCGGCATACCGACAGGAGAATCCAGCCGGAGGAATTACAGATTCCGGAAGAAGCTGATCCGGGAAAGGAAGAAGCGGATGCGCTGGGACAGGCAATTATGAAGCTGCCTCCCAGATACAAGGATGTCATTCTGCTGTATTACTATCAGGATATGAGCCAGGAAGAAACCGCGGAGGCATTGCGGACATCAGTGTCCTCCGTGTCACGAAGACTGAAACATGCGCGCGGGAAACTGCGGGATATTCTGAAAGGAGGCCAGGAAGATGAATGATGATCGTATCCGCAAACAGGTCCATCTGGCAGTGGATGAAACGGCAAAAGCAGCGGTTCGGGATCCCTGGCTTGCGCAGAAGATCCGCGCGCAGGCAGAAAGAAAGGATGAAGAAACTGTGAGGAAAAAACTGCCGGCCGGACTGGTTATTATGCTGGCCGTAATACTGCTGCTGACGGCTGCGGCTGCGGCACTGACAAACGGATTCGGACTGCTGGAATACTATGAGAACCAGGTAAACAATACGGCATTTGTAAATATGATTATGCCATTGGGAAAGACATGGGAAGGGAAATACTTCTCTGCGGAAATCCGGGAAGCTGTATTTGACGGAACAAAAATGAGCTTTTCCCTGAGTGTGGCTCCCAGGGAAGGAACCAGTCAGGTGTTTGTGATTCCCAGAGTAAAGGCAGCGGCAGGAGAAAAAGAACTGGAAACATGGTGTTCCGGGGGCGGCGGCCTGTATGAGGAAAACAGTTTCTGGGTCCCTGACCTGGATACACTGATCGGCCATGATTCGGCGTTTAACCCGGACAATATCGTGTTTGAATATTCCCTTATCGATGATCATGTAAATCCGGTTACGGTGGATGAAAATGTACAGTGGACGGTTACTTTTGATATACTGCATACGGACTGGAATATCCGGTTTATGAATATGCCGGATGAGTCGGAGACAACCGAAGAAACTGACGAACAATTCCGTAAAATGTATGAAGAAGCGTATCAGCGTCATGAACTGATACTGAATGAAGACGGAAACAATATGGAATCGGTTATCCCGCATGTTTCACCTTATGACGGTTCGGAGGCTGATATCGACTATTATGAAAACCATTATCTTGATTATCTGGAGGAACTCTATACAAGGGATGTATTCACGCTGGAAGAGAAAGCCGTATTCAGGTTCACCGCGGATCGGGCGGAGGTCAGGAGAGCGCATGAATCTGCAGGAATAACGCTGCCTGACGGACTGGAAGTACGGGTTGTACAGGCAGAGGCGACAGCAAACCAGGTGAATGTAATACTTGAGGCAGTGCATACAGACAGGCAGGAGCCGGTTGAACCGGAAGAATGGAACTGGGTTTTTGAAGCAAGGTCTGATGACGCAGAAATGATTGTATATGGCGGCCAAAGCGGACAGGAACTGAATGATCGGAATGAATTTGTTTTCCGGGACCTGACAAGATATGAAACCACAAAGCCGGTGCACACTTTTAAGCTGACACCTGTGCGGACAGAGAGAACCTCAGACGGGGAAACAGGAAGAAAATATGAGGAGCTTTCGATTATTGTTGAAATGGAATGACAGGTTTTGAATCCTGCTTGCTATTCCCTGACAAAAGGTATATGATGCACATGTGAGGTGTTGCGAATGGAAACCCGGGTGGCTGTGCTGAGCATCATCGTGGAGAACGAGGATGCGGTGGCGGAACTGAACGAACTGCTTCACCGGTTCGGAAAGTACATTATCGGCCGGA
>JAEEGL011533173.1_pt1 | contig 21496 bp, 17 predicted proteins | sample 9134231 | NCBI WGS metagenome assembly JAEEGL01 (sample SAMN16246548, study PRJNA631951) | gut metagenome | biome: gut microbiome; feature: rumen; material: fiber-attached | host: Bos | place: Iran: Karaj | collected 2018-10
CACCGGCGTCCTGAATCTTACCCGGGTTTACGACCCCGGCATCATCCGCATAGCCGCAGTCTTCGCAATCGTACTCTCCTTCTGCCCGAAGTTCTCCGCAATGATATCCTGCATGCCGGCAGCCACCATCGGCGGTGTCTCTCTCGTGCTCTACGGTATGATTTCGGCTGTAGGTGTACGCAACATCGTTGAGAACCAGGTTGATTTCAAGGCCTCCCGCAACGTTATCATCGCAGCCCTCATCCTCGTTCTCGCCATCGGTATCAAATACGGAGCGAATGACGCCCTCGACCTGGGATTCACCTCCCTCTCCGGCCTCGCTGTCGCCGCCCTCGTGGGCGTGATCCTCAACGCCATCCTTCCCGGAAAGGACTATGAATTCGGCATCAACCCGCAGGGTGACACCTCCGTCGAGCTCAGCGGCAAAGCCGAGAAACACTGAGGCGCAAGCCATTATCGGAAAACACCTTAAAAACTCAAACACATATGAACAAAAAATTACTGTTCACAGCTGCAACTGCAGCAGGGCTTCTGGTGGCTTCCATCGCTGAAGCACAGACCAATTTCCAGACCTTCTATGATTTCAGCCGCGAGCATTTCACCACGACTCTTGAAGGATTCTACGGTGATGACTGGGGTAACACCTTCTTCTTCATCGATTACGATTTCAACGGAGATAATATCAGTAAGGGTAAAAAGCTGGCAAGCGGAAGCTATTTCGAGATCGCACGCTGCCTGAATTTCTGGCAGGATTCAGCTCTGGGTGCTCTCAGTGCACATGTTGAGTATAACGGTGGAGTAGGTTTCCCGAGCCAGAACTTCCTCTTCGGTGTTGACTACTTCGTTCACAATGCCAATTTCAGCAACACATTCAACTTCAAGCTGCTCTACAAGACTTTCAGCAAGGGAACCACCAGCGACCTCCCGCTCCAGTTCACCTTCGTCTGGGGCATGCAGGACATCTTCGGAGTCAAAGGCCTGCGCTTCAGCGGCTTCGCAGATTTCTGGGGTGAGGACGTAGTTGCATTCGCAGAGGATCCCAATAGCGACAAATTCCTCAAAGAAGGACACTTCGTATTCCTCTCCGAGCCACAGCTCTGGTACAACATCGGACAGCACTTCGGCTGCAAGAATTTCAATATCGGCGGTGAGGTCGAGTTCTCCTACAATTTCGCCGGATACGACGGATTCAAGGTCCGCCCCTGCATCGGTACCAAGTGGGTCTTCTAAATTAATCCTATACTGTCATGGCATCATTTCTTGAAAAAGCTTTCGGGTTCAAGCCTGGTGTGAACACCGTCCGCACAGAAATAGTGGCCGGAATCACCACCTTCCTCACGATGGCCTACATCCTGGCCGTCAACCCGAACATCTTCAGCGCACTTGAGGGAATGCCCCGCGGAGCCGTATTCACGGCTACGGCACTGGCAGCCCTCATCGGTACTCTTGTAATGGCCTTCTACGCCAAGAAGCCTTTCGCTCTTGCTCCGGGAATGGGCCTGAATGCCTTCTTTGTGTTCACGGTGTGCCTTACCATGGGAAAGACCTGGCAGTTTGCTCTTACAGCCGTCTTCCTTGAAGGAATCATCTTCATAATCCTGACACTCACTAAAGTACGTTCCTGGATCCTGAATGCCATTCCTCTGACACTGAAACACGCGATCGGTGCAGGTATCGGCCTTTTCATCGCCTTCATCGGCCTCCAGAACGCCGGGATCATCGTCAATAATGACGCTACCCTGGTCGCTCTCGGCAAGATCACCCATGGTACCGCCCTGCTTGCCGTCATAGGTATCGCAATCACCGGCGCCCTGGTCATCCTCAAAGTCAAGGGAGGCATCCTCCTCGGCATCCTGGCTACCACAGTCCTCGGCCTGTTCATCAAGGATCCCGCTACCGGCGAGGCCATCACCAAGTTCTCAGGACTTGTGTCCACTCCGGACAGCGTATCCCCGATCTTCTGCCAGTTCGAGTGGGGCCAGATCCTGAGCTGGGACATGCTCGCCGTCGTGTTCACCTTCCTCTTCATCGACATGTTCGACACGATGGGCACAATTATCGGTGTCTCCCAGAAAGCCGGAATGGTTGATGAGAAGGGAAATGTCGACGGAATCGACAGGATGTTCATGGCTGACTCCATCGCAACCGTATGCGGTGCATGCCTTGGCACTTCCACGACTACTACATATGTCGAGAGCGCATCCGGTGTCGGCGCCGGCGGCCGTACGGGCCTCACCGCCTTCACCACCGCAGCCCTGTTCGCACTTGCGCTCCTGTTCTCTCCCCTCTTCCTCGCCATCCCCGGTGCCGCCACGGCTCCCGCCCTGGTAATCGTGGGTGTGATGATGATGAGCCCGATCGTCAAGATCGACTGGGAGGATTTCTCAGAGAGCATCCCCGCATTCATCACAGTGCTCCTGATGCCCGTCGCCTATTCGATTTCTGACGGCATCCTGATCGGTGTCATTTCATATGTACTCCTGAACGCTCTGGCCGGCAATTTCAAGAAGATTTCCCCGACCATGTGGGTACTCGCAGCCCTGTTCATCTGTAAGTACATATTCATCTAGCGCCTGATAGTCCGCTCCCCGGACCGGTGCACTGCAGCTAATAAGTCACATTCGCTCAAATCGCTGCGTGGCACCGGTCCGGGGAGCCGCTATTTTTATTATATTTATCGCCAACAAACTGACAATCAAATGAAAAGATTCCTCTGGATCCTGGCCGGATTCCTGTCCATTATCTCATGCAGCCGCCCCCTGGCAGTAAAAGAATATGTTTTCAGCACGATGGACACCCCATGGCAATCCGTCCAGCCTGCTGCAGCAACTGCAGACAGCATCCGGAGGATTGACCTTCGCACCGACAGCCTGGGCCAGGAATTCGTCGGTTTCGGCGTCTCGTTCAGCGAGTTGAGTTCCCAGTCCCTGGGTCTCCTGAAAGAAGGAGACCGCAATGACATCCTGGATGAACTGTTCATTCCGGAAAAGGGAGCGAACCTGACATTCAACCGCATCCCTGTGGGAGCTAACGATTTCAGCCTGGACTGGTACTCATATAATGAGCAAGACGGGGACTTCCAGATGGAGCATTTCAGCGTCGCCCATGATGAGAAGACACTTATTCCGCTAATCAGCGACGCCCTGAACCGCAACCCGGCCATGAAGATATGGGCAAGTCCCTGGTGCCCGCCGTCCTGGATGAAATACAATCATCACTATGCGATGCGGCCTGCGAAGGTCAATGACCTTCCGGAGTCGGGACGCGGTTATGAAGGACAGGACATGTTTATCCAGGAGGATGCCTATCTTGAAGCATATGCACTATACTTCGAAAAATACATACTGGCATATAAGGAGCATGGCATCGGGATTTCGATGGTAATGCCTCAGAATGAGCCTAATTCAGACCAGAATTTCCCCAGCTGCTGCTGGACATCGGCAGGCCTGGCCCGCTTCATAGGCTCACACCTGGGGCCGCATATGCAAAAGCTCGGTATTCCAGTCTGGTTTGGCACATGCGAACGCCCTAAGGTCGCTTTGATCGACACCGTGCTGACCGATCCCAAAGGCCGGTCCCTTCATAAAAGGAGTCGGATTCCAGTGGGCCGGACGCGGAGCCCTTCCGACAATCCAGGAAAAGTACCCGCATATGCCCTTGATGATGACGGAGCAGGAGTGCGGGAACGGACGTAACGACTGGAAAGGGGCGCTTCACAGCTGGGAGTTGATGAAGCATTATTTCCGTTATGGAGTCTGCGCATATGATTACTGGAACCTGGCGCTTCAGGAGAACGGCCTGAGCCGCTGGGGATGGCGCCAGAACTCCCTGGTGGTAGTGGACCCGCAGAAGCACACCTACCGTTATACCATTGAGTACTACCTGCTTAAGCATCTGAGCCATTATGTGAAAGCCGGAGCCCGCCTGATCCCGCTTCCTGCCGACGCAGACGCCCTGGCCTTCCTCAACCCGGACGGGACAGTCATCCTCGCCGCCGCCAATGACAGCGAGGCTCCAAGAGCGCTGCAGGTACAGCAGAACAACCGCGAAGGCTGCTGGAATCTGCCTCCACGGTCATTCAATACCTTTGTGTTCTAACGCTATTTCAAGACGTTCTTATAGCGCTCGAAGGAGGTCTGGGAGAGATCGGCGAGGAATGCCGAATACTCTTCATCCGTGAGCGTGTGGAACGGCAGACGGGTGGGGCCCATGTCGAATCCTGCGGCCTTCATGAAAGCCTTGCCGGCCCCGTTGCCGTATTTTACAAGGATCTGGATCATCCTGTTCGTCTCCAGCTGCAGCGCAGCCGCCTTCTTCATGTCGCCCGAAGCATATGCTTTCATGAGTTCGTGATAGACAGGAGCGCTGTAGCCATATGTACTGCCGATGAAGGTGTCGGCTCCCACTGAAAGCGCCGGGAGCATCATTTCGTCGCGCCCGTACATTATCTTGTACTTGCGGTCTTTGAACTCCACGCAGAGCTGGAAGTCCATCAGGTCTTCATATGTGTACTTGATGCCGGCGAAGTTCGGTATCATGCTGTCAGCGAGCTTGAGCAGCTCGATCATATGGAAGTTTACATGGGTCAGGACCGGGATATGATAGTAGAAGAACGGGGTCTGGGGCACCGCTGAGGCGACTTCGCTGAGGGTCAGGACCAGATCCCTTACATTCGCCGCCTTCTGGTAATAGGGAGCGGTCATCGCCACAGCATCGACTCCAATCTCACTGGCATAACGGGCAAGCGAGATGCATTCCCTGGTGCTGGTCCCGCCCAGGAAGGCAATCACCGCAAAACCCGGCTCCCTGTACTTAACCCACTCTTTGAGAAGGAGTTTCTTCTCCTCCGTCGTCAGGGCAGAGCCCTCTCCGGTCGTACCGCAGGCGAAAACCCCGGAAATGCCATTGTCCTTATAATACTTCTGCTGAGCCTCTATGCGACCATAATCCACATCGCCCGAAGCGGTAAAAGCCGTATAGGGAGCGGCCACTAAACCTTTGACTGAAATCATATCCTGTTTTTTTGACAAATTTATCACTTTATTCGTATTTTCGTGCATGGGACTGAAGAAATCACTCCTGCAGGCACTTCTGGCCATCCTGCTCTTCTTCACGGCATCCGGGGCATATGCTTCGGACATGGTCATTTCCCGCTCATATGGGCTCTTCCCGGGGCCAGGTCGTGGCACTGCTGGCGCATTCATCGGTGCGCTGGATCCCGAAACGGTGGTCATGGCAGGCGGCTCCGATTTCATTGACCTGCCGCCGTGGAAAGGCGGACAGAAGACCTGGCTGGACAACATATGGCTGGTCAGGCGCGACGGTGGCGCCGAGGAGATGGTCCTCACAGAAGCACATCTTCCGGTCGCTTTGGGGAACGGATGCACCGCTGTGGTTTCAGGCACGATGTACTGCTTCGGAGGCCGGAACGCCGAAGGTCTATCCGACAAGGTGATCGCCATAAGCAGGGGCGCTGATGGGCTGTCCATCACCACCGTGTGCTCCCTTCCTGAAGGCTTTGTCCCGGCCGGGGCGGTCGAAGACAACGGAGTGGTATTTGTGCACGGAACCACCTCAGGCAGAAACAGTTTATACAGGTTCAACCCTGGATTGCATTCATGGAAGGAGTTCTCTCCCCTCCCCGGTGCTACGCTCTCTGAAGGCGTTACTCTCGTACACAGGCACAACGGCCTCGAAGACGCGATCTATCTTATCGGCGGAAGGCACCAGGAAGGCAGCAAGGTCCACATCGCCGGCCATGTCTGGGAGTACCAGACCGCACATGACATATGGAAGGAAAAAGCCGCATACACAGATGACGGAAAGCCTCTGCAGCTGATGTACAGCGCCGCCGTGCCATATGGTTCTTCGCATATCCTGGTGTTCGGCGGGGACGACGGAGTGGAGTTTCTCAGACGCCTCCGCCTGGAAGAAGCCGGAGACTTGGAGGCTCTGACGGAGGCATTCGAATCGCATCCCGGATTCGACCGGAACGTCTATGCCTATCACGTAATCACCGACACATGGATAACCCTGTACAAGGCTCCGGAGCCGCTCCCGGCGGTCACTACTGCAGTGAGGTCCGGGAAAGACATCCTTCTCCCCGGCGGAGAAGCCAGGCCCGGCGTGAGGAGCGGAGACCTGGTGGTTGCCAAGGTGGTGGAACAGCCCCGGTTCGGGACCTGGAACTACATCGTCCTGATCGCCTATCTGGCAGTCATGCTAGGGATGGGCTTCTATTTCTCAAAGCGCAACAACGCTTCCGACAAGTTCTTCAAGGGAGGCGGGAAAATCCCCTGGTGGGCGGCCGGAATCAGCATATTCGCAACCGCGCTGAGCGCCATTACATTCCTGTCCATCCCTGCCAAGACATATTCCGGAGACTGGAGGATGTTCATGTACAACATGGCCATAATCATGGTTGTACCGATAGTCATCAACTTCTTCCTTCCATATGTCAAGAAACTGAAGGTGGCGTCCATCTACCAGTATCTCGAGGAGCGGTTCAGCCCGGCAGCCAGATACATGGCTTCGGCATTCTTCTGCCTTTTCATGCTTGCCAGGATAGCCATAGTGCTTTTCCTCCCATCCCTCGCCCTGAATGCGGTAACGGGGCTGGATATCTATCTCTGCATCCTGCTGATGGGAGTCATAACCATTGTATATTCGGCCATGGGAGGTATCGAAGCCGTTGTCTGGGGCGATGTCATACAGGGCTTCCTGCTGGTGGGCGGAGCCATTATCTCCCTGGTCTGGATCATCTCGGGAATCGACGGCGGACTAGGGACCATGGTGGACGTCGCGGTTTCGGACAATAAATTCCACATCCTGGACTTCGCCTTGGATTTCACCCAGCCGGTCTTCTGGGTAACCCTTCTGGGAGGTCTCTCGAACCAGCTCCTGACATATTCCAGCGACCAGTCCGTAGTTCAGAAGTATCTTACTGTCAAGGACTTTTCCCAGACAAAAAGAGGTCTGTGGCTGAACGGGATAATCACAATCCCCATAACCATCCTGTTCTTCTCGATAGGAACCGCCCTCTTCGTCTTCTTCAAGACCCATCCGCAACTGCTCAGTGTCGGAATGCCGAACAATGATTCCATCTATCCTCACTACATGATGAGCCAGCTTCCGGCAGGAGTCGCCGGACTGCTCATAGCAGCAGTTTTCGCGGCGGCGATGTCAACCCTCTCCTCGAACATAAATTCCTCTGCCACGGTCCTTTCCGAAGACTTCTACTCGAGGTTCAGCCGAGGCGGAAAGGACGATTCCCGCAAGATGCGCTTCGCCCGTTTTTCAAGCGTAGCGGTTGGACTGCTGGGAATGTGTATGGCCCTGGTCCTGGCCAGCTTCGACATCGTCTCCCTATGGGACCAGTTCAATTTCTTCCTCGGCCTGCTTACCAGCGGAGTGGGAGGCCTCTTCGTCATGGGAGTCGCGGCCCCCAGGATCGGCCCGCGCAGCGCGCTCACCGGCTTCGTGGCCAGCATCATCCTCCTGGTACTCTGCAACCTTTACAGCGGGATTTCCTCAACCCTGTACGGCTTCATCGGCCTGATTTCCAGCTTCATCTTCGCCTTGACCGCCAGCTTCATCTACGGAAAGGGACGGTAGGCTGGCTGTTGCTCCCCGGACCGGGACAAGCCGATTTGGAGACGTCAGGTTCCCGGCAGGACGAGTGGAACCGGCGCCTCGCGACGGCGAGTATTTGAGGAACGTTATACGTCGTCAGGCGGATAAAAGTTCCGAGTTAGCCGTCGAGCCGGTGCAGCGAAGTCCTGCCCTGACGTCGACGCATGAGGCGCGTCCCGGTTCGGGGAGCAACAGCCTCAGAGCAACCTATAAAGATTGACGGTGCGGACTGCTTCGGCAACGTCATGGACGCGGAGGATGTCGGCGCCGCCCTGGAGAGCGGACATATGTACGAGCTGGGTGGCGCTGAGCGATTCAGCGGCCGTGATGCCAAGAGGCTTGTATATGAAACTTTTCCGAGAGACGCCTACAAGCATAGGACGTCCGAAGCGTTCCTTGAGCAAAGGCAGGGCGCGAAGCAGTTCGTAATTCTGGGCTACCGTTTTGCTGAAGCCGAAGCCGGGGTCCAGCCACCAGTCCTGGAGCCCTGCGTACTCGGCACGGGAAAAAAACTTTTCGAACCAGTCCGTCACCGAATCCACAACGGATCCTGTAGATGGAGTCATGGAAGTATCTCCCGGCCAGTGCATTGCGACATATGTAAGGCCGAGTTCCGAGGCAGTTTCGAGCATTGAAACGGAGCCATATGCGCAATCCTGTCCCCCCGAGGTAACATCGTTCACTATCACCGGCCCGACCAGGTCATATGCCTTGCGGATCACTGACGGCCAATAGGTGTCGAGCGACAGGACAGCGTCCGGGAAGGCATCCCGAATCACAGGGAGGGCACTCTCAAAGCGCCTCCATTCCATCTCCTCTCCTACGGGCTCCGACCCCGGGCGCGTAGAACATGCCCCCAGGTCGATTATGTCTGCCCCTTCGGAAAGCATAGTGCCGATCCTGTCGAGAAGGACATCAGGAGCAGTCCCTGCCGGAATGCGGCTGGGGCCATAGAAAGAATCGTCAGTCAGATTGACGATCCCCATTATCCTGATCGTCCTGTTTTTGTCCATAATCGGTGTAAAAATACAATAATTAACTGAAATTATTTCTTAAATTTGAAATTGGGAAAAATCGACATCAAATCACAACAACACTAAACTTTCTCAACATGAGATTCACCAGAAGAATTATCCCCTTCATCGCTGCCGGGATAGCAGCATTGATAATCGCAGGATGCAACGGCGGAAACAAGACCGCGGCCACGACTCCGGCAAAGAGCCTGGACGAGGCTGACCTGTCCTCTCTGACAGCACAGAACCATCCCCGCCTGTTCATCAATGCAGGGACATTCAAATACATACGCAAATCCCTCAAGAAGAATCCCCTCCTGGCCAACCTCCACGGCCAGATGATGCAGCAGGCTCAGGACTTCGGCCTGGCTGAGGCGCCTCTGGTTTACAAGAAAGACCAGAGCAACAGGAGGATCCTCCACGTATCGCGCGCCGCAATGACCAGGATAGCATCAGCGGCATATGCTTACAGGATGACAGGCGACAAGAGGTATCTTGAGCATGCTGAGAAAGACCTGAATGACGTCTGCGACTTCGCGAACTGGAATCCCTCACACTACCTGGACACAGGCGAGATGTCACTTGCAGTTTCGATCGGATACGACTGGCTCTACGATGTGCTCAGCCCCGAAACGAAGAAAAAGATTGAAGAAAAACTGGTGGAATACGCTTTCAAGACCTCCGAAGGACAGGCTTTCTACAACCGCACAAACAACTGGAACCAGGTCTGCAACGCCGGACTCATCTCAGCGGCACTGACCATATGGGAAACCAATCCTGAATTCTACAAGGCACAGGTAGCCAAGTCCATAGAAAGTAACAAGGGAGCCCTGAAAGCAGGTTACTCCCCCGACGGCGCCTATCCGGAAGGCTCAACCTACTGGGAATACGGGACAGAGTTCCAGTGCATAATGGTTTCAGCCCTTGAGAGCACCCTCGGAAGCGACTTCGGCATATGCTCGGCTGAAGGATTCGACAAGACCGCCGACTACCAGATGCATTCGGTAAGCAACACACTCGAGCGTTTCAACTATTCTGATTGCGGAAGTGGTTTCAGGGCCAATCCCGCCTTGTGGTTCTTCGCGGTCAGGTTCAACAGACCGGACGTACTTTATCTCGAGCAGGCCGCATTGGAAAGGAAAGCATATGTAGACAACCGCACCCTTTTCCTCGCCCTGACATGCGCTGCAAAGGCCGGCTTCTCAACGATTCCAACTCCCGAAAAAAATATGTACACCGGAGCCGGAATCACTCCTGTCGCAATGATGCGTACCGGATGGGATGAGAAGGACCTCTACCTGGGAGTCAAGGGAGGAAAATCGTCGAACCCGCACGGACATATGGACATCGGAGAGTTCGTATTCGATGCATATGGATACCGCTGGGCCGTCGATTACGGCCAGCCGGCGTATTCCATCATCGAGTCGTTCTTCATCAAGGAACTGGGAAGCAGTCCCCTTTTCAACGGCAGGCAGGATTCCCCGCGCTGGGATCTCTTCTCCTACAACTGCAAGCAACACAACACCATAACTATCAACGACAGTAAGTTCGACGTAAGCGCCTTCTGCCCCATCACCGCGACCTCCGACGACCCGATGAGGATGAGCGCCACCGTAGACCTCACAGCATCTTATTTCGGAGCCGTAGAGTCCGTGGTACGTACCGCTGCCATTGTCGACAAGTCATATCTCGAAGTAAAGGACAACCTCAAGGGCGGAGCCAAGCCTGCCCATGTACGCTGGACCCTCGTCACCCGCGGCGAGCCTGAATTCACTGATGACGGCATAATCCTCAGCCAGGGAGGGATCAGGATGAAACTCCATGCCGACGGAGCGGCAGTCTCCTACAAGAGCTGGCCGACTGACGAGGAATCCATGGGCCTGGACGGAAAGGATTTCGTCCAGCTGGTCAGCGGAAGCTGGATCGTAGGATACGAATTCGACCTCCAGAAGAACGCCGAGGTCAATCTTGTTACTACCCTGAAAAAAATCTGACGATGAAACTCTTGAAACACTCTGTTTCTGTACTCACCGTCCTTGTGGCACTCCTGCTTGCCGCAGGATGCAATGGAGGTAGCGTAACCTCAACGACAACCCCGGCCAAGACTCTGGACGAAGCTGACTTTTCCGTCCTCACCGCCGCGAACCATCCCCGTCTCTTCATGGATGCCAGGACTTTCAAGGACATCCGCAAGTCCGTCAAGAAGAATCCCATACTCGGCCATCTCCATGACCAGATGATGGAGCAGGCCGAAAAATACGGCCTGGCGGAGGCACCTGTCCTGCTCGAGAAAGACGAATCCAACAAGAGGATTCAGAATGTCACGAAGATAGCGACCCGGATCACTGCAGCCGCATATGCCTACAGGATGACCGGGGACAGGAAGTATCTGGAGCACGCAGAGAAAGACATCAATGACGTGTGTGACTTCCCGACCTGGAATCCCGCCCATTTCCTGGATACCGGCGGACTCTCGCTCGGAGTAGCGATAGGATACGACTGGCTTTACGACGTCCTCAGCCCCGAGACCAAGAAGAAGGTGGAGGAAAAACTTGTCGCATATGCATTTGAAACTGCGGATGGCAGGGATTTCTACACGAAGGCCAGCAATTGGAACCAGGTCTGCAACGCCGGACTCATTTCGGCCGCGCTGGCAATATGGGAGACCAATCCGGATATCTGCAAGAAAATCGTCACCAAAGGCGTGGAAAGCAACAAGGCTGCTCTGGAAGCATGCTACTCCCCTGACGGCGCATTCCCGGAGGGATCCAGCTACTGGACTTACGGCACGGAACACCAGTGCATCATGACCGCAGCCCTGGAGAGTGCCCTCGGAAGCGATTTCGGCATATGCTCATCAGACGGGTTCGACAGGACTGCCGACTACCAGATGCATTCCATCGGCAACACTCTCAAGCGCTTCAATTACTCCGACTGCGGGGAGAAAAGGGGATTCAGTCCGGGCATGTTCTTCTTTGCGACACGTTTCAACAAGCCTTACCTGCTGTTTTACGAGCGTCAGGCGATAGAAGAAGACGGCTATGTCGGCAATCATTCCCTCTTCCTGGGAATTTCCTGCATAGCAAGGAACAATATCTCGGAAATTCCTGATCCACCGGAGAATATGTATTCAGGCAAGGGGCACACCCCTGTCGCCCTGATGCGTACAGGATGGGGCGACAAGGACCTCTACCTCGGCATCAAGGGTGGCAAAGGCGCAGGCCGCCACGGTCATCTGGACGCAGGCTCATTTGTGTTCGATGCATATGGCTATCGCTGGGCGTCCGACTACGGTATCGCCGGATATGCCAAACTGGAATCCTTTTTCATGAAGAACGGGACAGGAGAATCCGACCTGTGGGATATGAGTCAGGACTCTAAACGCTGGGACCTCTTCCTGTATAACAACAAGCAGCATAACACGATCACTGTCAATGACATGGACTTCGACGTAAACAGTTTCACCCCGCTGACCGCCGTCGAGGACACCCCATCGAAGAAGAGCGCCACCTTCGACATGACTTCGTGCTACTTCGGGAACGTCCAGTCCGCAGTCCGCACCGCAGCCATCGTGGACAATGCATATCTTGAAATCAGGGATGACCTCAAGGGCGGGGATAAACCCGCACGCATCCGCTGGACACTGGTCACCAGAAGCGAGCCTGAGTTCACCGACGACGGCATCATCCTCAGCCAGGGTGATGTCAAGATGAAACTCCATGTTGACGGCGCCAACGTCACCTACAAGAGCTGGCCTACCGACGTGGAGTCCATGGGGCTTGCGGGAGAACTATTCACCCAGTATACCAATAATTCCTTCATCGTAGGCTATGAGATGACCCTCCAGAAGAACGCCGAAGTCAATCTCGTTACGACACTTAAAAAAATCTGATATATCTCAACCACTTAAACCACTTAAACCACTTAAACATGAAACTATTGAAAAACCTGATCCCCGCTGCCGCAGCGCTCATGGCGCTCATGCTCGCAGCAGGATGCAACGGAGGCAAGAAGGCCCCGGCGGCACCTCCGGCCAAGACATTTGAGGAGGCTGATTTCTCCGTCCTCACAGCCGCGAACCACCCCCGTGTCTTCGCAGATGCAAACACTTTCAAGATCATTAAGAAGTCCATCAAGAAGAACGCGCTTCTAGCCAACCTGCATGACCAGATGATGCAGAAGGCCGAGAAATACGGTCTGGCCGAGGAACCTCTTGAGTACAAGAAAGATGCGAGCAACAAAAGGATCCTCCACGTTTCCAATGCAGCGGTAAACCGCATCTCCGCCGCCGCATATGCCTACAGGATGACGGGAGACAAGAGGTACCTGGCACATGCCGAGAAAGACATCAATGACGTGTGCAACTTCCCGGATTGGAATCCGTCCCACTTCCTGGACACCGGTGAAATGTCTCTGGCCGTCTCCATCGGATACGACTGGCTCTATGACGTCCTCAGCCCGGAGACCAAGAAGAAAGTAGAGGAAACACTTGTCACATATGCATTTGAAGCTTCAAATGACAGGTGGTTCTATCTGGCCGGCAACAACTGGAACCAGGTCTGCAACGCCGGTCTGGTCTCTGCCGCACTGGCCATCTGGGAAAGCAATCCGGATATCTGCAAGGCTCAGGTAGCCAAATCTATCGAGAGCAACAAGAATCCGTTGAAAGCAGGCTACTTCCCCGACGGAGCCTATCCTGAGGGATCGGGCTACTGGGGATACGGAACCGGCTTCCAGTGCATCCTGATCGCAGCCCTGGAAAGCGCGCTCGGAAGCGATTTCGGCATCTGCTCATCCCCGGGATTCGACAAGACAGCAGACTATGAATTGTTTACCATAGGCAATACCACCAAACGCTTCAATTATTCCGACTGCGCTGAAGGAAAGGGCGGCATGTCTACGATGATGTTCTTCGCTACCCGCTTCAACAAACCTTATCTGCTCTATTTCGAGCGTCCGGAAATCGAGAACGGAGGCTATGTAAACGACCGCACCCTCTTCCTGGGCATAACCTCGATTGCCAAGAGCAACATAACTGATATCCCTGCCCCCACGGACAAGATGTACTCCGGCAAGGGAGATACTCCCGTTGCAATGATGCGCACCGGCTGGGGTGAAAAAGACCTCTACTTGGGCATCAAGGGTGGTAAGGGTGCCGGTCCTCACGGACACTTTGATTCAGGTAATTTCGTATATGATGCATATGGCTACCGCTGGGCTTCCGACTTCGGTGCTCCTCCCTATGCCAAGTTGGAAGCTTTCTTCATCAGTTTGGGAGGCACTAGCGAAGACCTGTGGGGCAGTGGCCAGGATGCCTATCGCTGGCAGCTTTTCCCGTATAACAACAAGGCTCATAACACTATCACGATCAACGACAAAGATTTTGATATAGCAAGTTTCTCCCCGCTGACCGCAGTAGAGAACACGGCCTCCAGGATGAGCGCGACCTTCGACCTGACTTCCTGCTACTTCGGGAATGTACAGTCCGCAGTCCGCACCGCTGCCATAGTGGACAATGCGTATCTTGAAATCAAGGATGATCTCAAGGGAGGAGCCAAGCCCGCAAGCGTGCGCTGGACTTTCATCACCAAGGCCAAGCCAGAGATCACAGCTGACGGCATCGTACTCAGCCAGGGCGACGTCAAGATGAAACTCCACGCCGAAGGGGCGGCGGTCACCTACAAGAGCTGGCCTACCGATGCCAAGTCACTCGGACTTGCCGGCGAAGAGATTGCCCCGACCGTTGAAGGATCATATGTAATCGGCTATGAACTGCCTCTGCAGAAGAACGCAGAAGTCAATCTCGTAACTACTTTAAAGAAGATCTAAGGATCAAAGCTGAGCGGCATGGCGGATAACCATGCTTGCCAGAGTCATTCCAAAGGTGGCTGTCACCGGCGCCATACTGCCGTTGATAGCCACCTTTCTTGTGTCATGTACCTCTTCATCAGAATCGAATGGCTGATTCTTAAGCGCTTCCGGGGACCATACGCATTGGAATTTCCGGGAGGGGAAGACACCTTCATGACGGAATTTCCTGCGCAGGGCGGCAGCCAGGGAGCAACCGTTCACATCCCAGAATTCCGACACTCGCACCTTCGTAGGATCCAGCTTCAATGCAGCGCCCATCGAGCTGAAGAACGCGGCACCGCTGTCACAGGCCTTAAGGATAAGCTCCGCCTTGCACTGGAGGGTGTCAATGGCATCTATGACATAATCGAAAGAATCCAGGTCATATGAGGACGAAGTCTCGGGAGAATAGGACCCCTGGACTGCAACTATGTCAGCGTCCGGATTTATCTCCAGTAACCTCTCCCGCATAGCCTCGGATTTCTGGCATCCTATTGTTGCGGAGGTCGCCGGCAGCTGCCTGTTGACATTGGAAGGGGTAATGACATCATCGTCCACTACGGTAAGATGGGTAACTCCGCTGCGGACCAGTCCCTCGGCGCACCAGCTTCCTACGCCCCCAAGGCCGAAAATCACCACACTCACCCTTGACAACCTGTCAAGCGCCTCCGAACCGAGCAGGAGCCCGGACCTGTTGAAAATGTCAGATCCCACTGAGAGAAACTATTTGTCAACTATATAGACATCATCGCCCGGCTCTGCAAAGTTGAAATTCTCACGGGCATACCTCTCCAGGGAATCCCGGTCGTTTGACAGCATCTTCACCTTGGCATCCATCCTGTCGATTTCCTGCTGGTAGAGCTCCATCTGGCGCTCCTGCTTGCGGATCGTCAGGCCGGCACGCACCCAAGCGATGATATTGTCGTGATTGAACAGGCCGAAGCCGACCAGGATGACGAATATGGACGTAGAGATTATGAAATACCGCAGGAAAGAACGCTGTTCCTTCTTGTTACCGTCTTTCGACCTGTCCCATATGTCCATAAACCTGCCCATTATCGGTGCGATTTTCAAATATATGCAAAAATAGCTATTTTTGTTCGATTAAAAGCTAATGTCATTACTAAACTATAGTTGAATCATGAAACCAACCCTTCTTGTCCTTGCAGCCGGTATGGGCAGCAGATACGGTGGACTCAAACAGATGGACGGCGTCGGCCCCAGCGGAGAGACTATCATCGATTACTCTATCTACGATGCAGTCAATGCCGGGTTCGGTAAAGTCGTCTATATCGTCAGGGAGTCCTTCAAGGAACAATTCGAGCAGACAGTAAAAGAGAAATATTCCAACGTAAGATGCTTCGACGGCTCCCCTCTGGAGTTCGTCTTCGTAACGCAGGAACTGGACAAGATACCCCAGGGATTCGAAACCAATCCCGAAAGGCAGAAACCGTGGGGAACCGCCCACGCAGTCCTCATGGCAAAGGATGTAATCCATGAGCCGTTTGCCGTCATCAACGGGGACGACTACTATGGAAAGGAGTCCTTCAGGATTCTCGGCGGATGGCTCCGCGACCACCAGGACAGCAAAGGACTCTACAGCATAGTGGGCTTCCAGCTCAACCACACCCTCTCCGAATCCGGAGGCGTCTCCAGAGGCATATGCTTCTATGATGAACTCCAGCACCTTACCGACATCGCCGAGCACCTGAACATAGCCAGGGAAGAAGACGGAAAAGTCTACGGAGACAATTCCGTCAACGGAGCTTCACATGTCGAACTCGACGGCACAGCCCTGTGCTCCATGAATATGTGGGGATTCACTCCTGACTACTTCGACCTCAGCCTCGAAGTGTTCAAGGACTTCCTCAAAACCAACGGAACCGACCTAAAGAAAGAGTTCTATATCCCATATGCAATCGACTGCATGATTAAGGATGGAAAGGCTGAATGCGACGTGCTTTCCACTCCGTCCCATTGGTTCGGCGTAACCTACAAGGCCGACCGTCCGGGCGTAGTGGCCAAATTCGCTTCTCTCGCAGAAGAAGGTGTTTACCCAACCCCACTCTACAAATAATGGCTAGAAAAGTACAAGATTACAAGATTTTCGGCAACCACGCCTACTACACGCCGGGAATCAGCGGAATGATCGCCCTGTTCGGGTGGTTCATACTGGGATCCATCATCGGATCGATCCTGGCAGCCCTCCTTGTCCCCATAGGCATGAGCGACTACGCGTTCATGATCTCATATGTCGTCTCCTTCATCCCGGCTATGATGTTCGTCGCTTCGCGCGGAGTCAGGAACGCCGGTTTCGACACAGGATACGTCTTGGACAACAACAATTTCGCCCCGGTAAAGGGCTGGGTGCTCACTGTAATGGTGATCCTGGGCACGCTCTCCATGAGCTATATCGCCGACTTCTTCACCACCCTGCTTCCCCCGATGCCTGACTTCCTGAAAGAGATGATGGAGAAACTGATCCAGGACAGCCCCATCTGGGTCTCATTCATAACGGTCAGCCTCATGGCTCCGTTCTTTGAAGAATGGCTGTGCCGTGGTGTAGTCCTCCGCGGTCTGCTCCATTTCAAGCACACCGTAAGGGTCAGCACTCCCACAGAAGAAGAGGCTCTCGCCGGAGTGAAACCGGGAGACGTGGTTACCAGGCACGGTCTCAAACCCGTCTGGGCCATAGTCATTTCCGCCCTCTTCTTCGCAGTACTCCACATGAATCCATGGCAGGGAATCGCAGCCTTCCTCCTGGGCTGCCTGTTCGGCTATGTCTATTGGAAGACCGGTTCGCTGAAGCTTACAATGCTGATGCACTTCACCAACAACACCTTCGCCCTGATCTTGGCCAACTGCTTCCCGGAATATGCTGATGCCGAGAGCATAATGGACATCCTCCCAGTCTGGCAGTACGCGATCGGCGCAGTCCTGTGCATCGCCATCCTGGTCGTTTTCTTCTGCGTTTTCCGCAAAGTCCAGATCAGGGACATCCACGGCAACAGCGATCCGATAGAAGCTACTCTTCCCGAATGAATTCTTCCACATATGCCAGATCGGAGATCTTCCCGGCATCTATGACGCGCAGGTTCTCCGGGCATATGCCCCAGACCGGATAACGGTCACAATTATCAATATAGAAATCTGCAATCGAAAAGCTGGTCCCGTCCTCGAGGCCGGCTTTTTCGAATGCCTGGAATATGCCGGACGAAAGCATATGCACCCCGTTGAAGGCGAACTTACGGCAACTTTCGGGATCTAAATCCGGATACGGGCTGCGGACGAGCCCCTTCTTCTCATCGACCCATCCGCAAAGGCGCATGTCCCCGTCAAAGAGGAAATACCTTCCGCTGCGTGAAATCCTGCTGCTGACAAGGATGGATGAAATACCCTCTTTCCGGGAGGCTTCCTCACTGAAGGCTGCAATGTCCAGGTTCGAGAAAATGTCGACGTTGTGGACCAGGAAACGGCCGCAACCTTCCAGGAAAGGCCTTGCATGGAGGATCCCTCCTCCGGTGTCGAGGAGGTCAGGGGTCTCTTCCGAAAGGTGTATCTCCAAGCCGAAATCCTTCTTCCCTTCCAGGAAACTGCGGACCATCGGGGCGAAATGATGGATGTTTATGACAAACCTGCCGTAACCCGCACCGGAAAGTTTCCCGAGGATATGCTCAAGCATGGGACGTCCTCCGACCTCTACAAGAGCTTTCGGCCGGGACTGGGTCAGTACTCCGAGACGGGATCCGAGGCCCGCGGCGAGCACCATTGCAGTCTTTGTTTCGAGATGAGTATCCATATGTCCCCTAACGCCGCAAAATTAATCAAAATACGTATATTTGTAAAATTTAAACTTACAGCCATGCCACTACCGAATTTCGCATATTGCTCCGACAAGTACCAGTACACTATGGGAAAGTCCTTCTTCCAGACAGGCAGGAAAGACCGTATCGCAGTTTTCAACCTGTTCTACCGCGTCGCCCCTGAACACAACAACTGGGCGGTAGTCAGCGGAACGGAAGAAGTCATCGAAATGATAGGTAAACTCGGGCAGGAATCTCCTGATTTCTACGAGAAATTCCTCCCCGGCGATCTCTACAAGGATTTCCGGGAGTACCTGAGTACCATGAAATTCACCGGCGAGGTTTACGCCATGAGGGAGGGAGAGATCGCCTTCCCCAACCAGCCGATAATCACCGTAAAGGCTCCCATTATCGAGGCCCAGGTACTTGAGACTCCGATGCTCTGCATCATGAACCACCAGATGGCTGTAGCCACCAAGGCCTCCAGGGTCTGCAGGGCCACGAAGCATCCCGTAAGCGAATTCGGATCACGCCGCGCCCATGGCCCATGGGCTGCGACCTTCGGGGCAAAAGCCGCCATAATCGCCGGATGTGCAAGTACTTCCAACATCCTCACGGGAGTCATGAACGGAGTTCCCTCTACAGGGACCATGGCCCACAGTTTCATCACCTCATATGGCAGCACTGTCGAAGGCGAGCACAAAGCCTTCACGGATTACATAAAGACGCATATGGGTGAGAACCTCATCCTCCTTATCGACACATATGACACCCTCAAGTGCGGCATCCTCAACGCGATCCGCTCATTCAAGGAATGCGGTATCGACGACAGTTATCCCGGTGGATATGGCATACGTCTCGACAGCGGAGACCTGGCCTACCTGTCGGTAAAGGTCAGGAATATCCTCGACGAGCATGGACTGACAAAATGCAAGATATTCGCTACGAACGGACTGGACGAGTACCTGATCACCGACCTGGAGATCCAGGGTGCCAGGATCGATTCATATGGAGTCGGAGATGCCATCGCCACATCGAAGGCCGCCCCATGCTTCGGCGGGGTTTACAAGCTTGTCCAGATTGACGACGAGCCTGTCCTGAAGCGCTCCGAGGACACCATCAAGCTTATCAACCCGGGCTTCCAGGTGACGTACCGCATCTTCAAGACCGATCCTGAATCCGAAACCGGGGAAATAGTAAAGGCCGACGTGACATGCCTCAGGGGCGATGCCACTGCCCAGGCGATCGAAAAAGGGGAAAGTTTCACCATCTACGACGAGCAGGACCGCTTCAAGCACAAGACTTTCGAAGCCGGATCATATGTCGCCCGTCCCCTTCAGGCCCAAGTAATCAAGGACGGGGCCTGCACGGCCCAGCCTCACAGCCTGACCGAGAAGGCCGCCTATTTCCAGAAGAACCTTCACAGCTTCAGCCCTTCGGAAAGGCGTCTTATCAATCCGCACTATTCCAAAGTGGACATCTCGGAAGAACTCCGAAGCCTGAAACTCAGCATCCTCGAGAAACTCAATAAGGAAATCGCCGAATTCAGCATAGACTGATCCCCATATGCAACAACTCTGCGACTTATACAGGAAATTAACCGGAACGGATGCAGTAGTCGAACCGCTTCCCTCCTCCGGCAGCCACAGGAGATATTTCAGGCTCAGCGGTCCATCCGGCCAGATGATCGGAGTAATCGGGACCTCGGTAGACGAGAACAAGGCTTTCACAGGCCTTGACCGGCACTTCGCCTCCAAGGGGCTCAGGGTCCCGAAGGTCCTGGCAATCAGTGAGGACCACACCCGCTACCTCCAGGAAGATTTAGGCAACGTCCTGCTGTTCGACGCAGTAGCCGAGGGACGGGAGAACGGCCGGTACTCTCCCGAAGAAAGGGAGCTCCTGATCAAAACCATATCATCCCTTCCGGCCCTCCAGTTCAAAGGGGCGGAAGGACTCGACTGGAACATATGCTGGCCCGAGCCGGCTTTCGACGGCCGTCTGGTAATGTTCGACCTGAACTACTTCAAGTACTGTTTCCTGAAAGCGACCGGATTGGAATTCGATGAGATCCGCCTGCAGGACGACTTCGAAAAACTCAGGGACGACCTCCTGTGCGATGACACCGACACATTCATGTACAGGGATTTCCAGTCCAGGAATGTAATGGTCAAGGACGGGGAGCCATGGTTCATCGACTTCCAGGGCGGAAGACGCGGACCAATCTGGTACGACGTAGCATCCTTCATATGGCAGGCAAGGGCGCGTTACCCCGAAGACCTCCGCGAAGAGATGGTCGCCGCCTACCTTGAGGCACTCAAGCCATATATGGACATCGACCCGGCCCGGTTCCGCGAGCGCCTGCGCATATTCGTCCTGTTCCGCACCCTGCAGGTACTCGGAGCATATGGTTTCCGCGGCTATTTCGAAAAGAAGCCCCATTTCATCGCAAGCGTCCCATATGCGCTCGGAAACCTGAGGAGGTTGCTGAGGACTCCGTTTGAAAGGTATCCCTACCTTAACAGCCTGCTGCTCCTGCTGGCGAATATGCCTGAATTCAACACAATGGCTGACGACAAGAGGCTGGAGGTCCGGATATTCAGCTTCGCCTACAAGAAAGGCATCCCTGCCGACACCTCCGGGAACGGAGGCGGCTACGTCTTCGACTGCAGGGCCATAAACAATCCCGGGAAATTCGAAAGGTTCCGCAAGTTTACGGGGCTCGACCCGGAAGTAATTGAATACCTTGAAGATGACGGAGGAGTCCTAACCTTCCTGGACCATGTGTACGCCCTGGTGGACGCCCATGCAAAGAGATTCATCGAAAGGAAGTTCACCCACCTTCAGGTGTGCATGGGATGTACTGGAGGACAGCACCGCTCAGTGTACTGCGCCGAGCATCTCGCTGCTCACCTGGCATCGAAGTTCGACATCAAGGTAGTTGTAAACCACCGTGAACTCGGTATTGAAAAGATACTCTGAAAGCTGGTTTGAAAAAAGCCTGAAAAATTTGGACTTTCAGTTTTTTCGCGTATCTTTGCACTCCCGTTTGAACAAGTGCTGTTCACGGACTGCTTCGGGAGCATAGCTCAGTCGGTTCAGAGCGTCTGCCTTACAAGCAGAGGGTCGGCGGTTCGAATCCGTCTGCTCCCACCCTCATTTAATCCCCACTATATATATTTATGCCTAAAGGACCGAAGA
>JAEEGL016417114.1_pt1 | contig 21496 bp, 19 predicted proteins | sample 9134231 | NCBI WGS metagenome assembly JAEEGL01 (sample SAMN16246548, study PRJNA631951) | gut metagenome | biome: gut microbiome; feature: rumen; material: fiber-attached | host: Bos | place: Iran: Karaj | collected 2018-10
CCGCCGGTGGATACGTGGGTGATCTTGTCTGTGAGGCCGAACTTCTTGATGGCAGCTGCGCTGTCGCCGCCGCCAACCACGGTGATGGCTTCTTCGTTGGCTGCAAGAGCCTCCGCAACGGCCTTGGTTCCATCCTCAAAGGCTGCAAATTCAAAGACTCCGCTGGGACCGTTCCAGATCACGGTCTTTGCGTCCTTGATGGCCTTGGTGTAGATCTCTATGGTCTTGGGACCGATGTCCATGCCCATCCAGCCGTCGGGAACGTTTTCGTCCTCGGTGAAGCATGTCTCGCAGTCCTCAGCGAACTTGTCGCCGCACTTGCTGTCAACGGGCAGAAGCAGCTTTACGCCCTTTTCTTTAGCCTTTGCCTGCAATTCTCTGGCCAGGTCCAGTCTGTCCTCCTCGCAGAGGGAGTTGCCGGTCTTGAAGCCGTTGGCTCTCAGGAAGGTGTATGCCATGCCGCCGCCGATGATGATGGTATCGGCCTTGTTCAGCAGGTTCTCGATTACAGCGATCTTGTCGCTGACCTTGGAGCCGCCAAGAATGGCCACGAAGGGTCTCTTGGGATCGTCAACAGCCTCGCCCAGGAACTTCAGCTCCTTCTCGATAAGGAAGCCGGATACTGCGGGGAGGAAGGCTGCTATGCCTGCGGTGGAAGCGTGGGCTCTGTGTGCGGTGCCGAAAGCATCGTTAACATATACGTCTGCCAGGCCTGCCAGGTCCTTGGAGAACTGCTCGTCGTTCTTTTCCTCTTCAGCTCTGAAGCGGAGGTTTTCCAGCAGCATTATCTCGCCGGGCTTAAGAGCAGCGGCTTTTGCGCGGACATCATCGTCCACTACTACATCGGAAGCTGCGAAGATGACGGGCTTTCCTGTGAGCTCCTCGAGCTTCTTTGCCACGGGCTCCAGGGTGAATTCCTTGTTGGGCTTGCCCTTTGGACGGCCCAGATGGCTCATAAGTATAACAGCAGCGCCCTGCTCCAGCATGTATTCGATGGTGGGAAGCGCCGCGGTGATGCGGTTATCGTCGGTGATGACGCCCTCTTTCATGGGGACGTTGAAATCGCAGCGAACTATGGCTTTCTTGCCTTTAAGTTCTATATCTCTTACAGTTTTCTTCATAAGTCCAGGTCCTTTCTATAAAGAAATGCAAAATACGCTTCTTTAATTTTACCACTAAGCCCGCAGGCTAACCAATATGATTTATCGAATATGTATGATTAATTAACAAGGGAAGCGAACGATGCATTTTTCAAGCTGCACATCCATGGACAGTACAGTCAATTATACTTATAAAGACCGTCCGGCCAGGAATCGCTCTCTATTACACATTAATTTGAGTCTCTCCGCCGAACTCCATGCCATTCCTTCCCGCTTTTCTTACATATTCCATGAACCGCCTTGTTGCCGGGGAGGCCTCAGCCCCGGACGGGACTGCTATTCCAAAGGCTTCATACCTGCGTGGCCTTAAAGGGAGCTTGATCACATTGTCCGTCCAGTCCCTGGAGCGCAGGCTCTGGTCCACACTGATGCCGAGCCCCGCTGCCACCATGTTATACGTAGTAAAAGCATTCAGCGTCGTAAAGTGCACGTCAGGTTTGATCCCATTGCCGGAGAGCAGCCGGTCTATCTCCGTATCCTGCCCCGGCTGAGTGTGTATGAAGGGCTCCTTTTCCAGTTCCCAAAGCTCCATATATCCCTTTTTTGCCGCCGGATGCCCGGGCGGAAGCCAAACTACGATCTCATCCCTGAAAAGTTCCGTCCATTCCACATCCGGCATTTCAGGGTCTATGCAGAAGCACAGGTCCACCGAGCGCTCCGAAAGAAAGCGCCGGAGCGCATCATTTCCGTTCTCCATCAGATTTACCGTAATGCCCGGATGCAGGATCTGAAAGCCCTTGATCAGTTCAGGCAGCATGGACGAGGCAATGCTGTAGCAGCTTCCTATGCTGATGCTGCCCTGCACCACGCCCTTTATCTCTGTGCTCACCTGGCCTATGCTTCTGAGATTTCTGGAGATCTCCCTGAAATAAGGCAGCAGCCTTTTTCCGTTTTCCGTAAGGCTTACACCCTTTTTCGTGCGAAGGAAAAGATTCAGGCCAAGCTCAGCCTCCAGAGACTGTATCATCCTTGTAATGCCTGACTGGGTATACCCGAGAGCCTCGGCTGCCGCTGTTATGCTCCCGCTGTCAGCTGCAAGAAGAAAAGCTTCATATTTATCAGCATTCATTTTTCTGCCTCTTTTAAACGATTATTACAAATCATCAAACGATAATTGCGAATTCAATTCATATTGGATTCATTATACCATATACATGATATTTTGTCATTTTAAATATGCCAAACTGTCGTTTGTTTCATGGTTAGATAGGAAGTATTATATAATCAGATAGTTAATATTTCGCCCGATTTATGCGATTTTTAATCAAGAGGTAAGCAAAATGGAACAGAAAATGATGGATGCCATCATCAAGCATGTAGATGGCGAAGGCCTTGCTCTTGCAAGGGTCCCGGTACCCGAAGTCGGCCCCGGAGAAGTCAAGATCAAGATCCATAAGACCGCCATCTGCGGCACGGATGTGCACATTTACGACTGGACAGAATGGTCAAAGCAGCACGTGCACGTGGGCCAGACCATAGGTCACGAATACGTAGGCGAGATCGCAGAGCTCGGCCCCGGAGTCACCGGCTTTAAGGTAGGCCAGAGGGTCACCGGCGAAGGCCACATCACCTGCGGGCTCTGCCGCAACTGCCAGAACGGAGACATTCAGTGGTGCAGGAACACCGTAAGCGTAGGCGTTGACAGAAACGGCGCATTCGCAGAGTATCTGGTCATCCCCGCAAAGAACGTAATACCCGTGGATCCCGAGCTGGACGAAGACGTGGTCTCATTCTTTGACGCCTTCGGAAACGCCACTCACACCGCTCTGATGTGGAAGATGCCGGGAGAAGACGTTCTGATCACAGGTGCAGGCCCCATCGGCATCATTGCCGCAGGCATCTGCAGATTCGTTGGCGCAAGAAGAGTTGTCATCACCGACATGAACGAATACCGCCTGGATCTGGCAAGAAAGATGGGCGTGGACGTAGCAGTCAATATCACCAAGGACGACCTCAATCAGGTCATGAAGGACCTGAAGATCATGGAAGGCTTCGACGTAGGCCTCGAGATGAGCGGCAGCGGCGCAGCCCTCAAGCAGATGATCTCCGTCATGAGAAACGGCGGAAAGATCTCCCTGCTGGGCCTCTACAACGGTCCCTTCCAGATGGACATGAACGAGATAATCAACCGCGGCCTTGGCATCCAGGGCATCTACGGACGCAGGATGGACAACTGGCACCAGATGGCCTACATGGTACAGGGCGGTCTGGATCTCACACCGGTCATCACCCACCGCTTCCACTACACCGACTTCCAGAAGGGCTTCGATGCCATGAAGAGCGGCTATTCCGGCAAGGTAGTTCTTGACTGGACCACTAAAAAGTAGTTCCTGTAAGCGCAACACAAAGCATGAACGCAAGGAGATAAACCATGAAAGAAGCATATAAGAAATACGAACAGGAGCTGGCAGCCATCCGCGAAGCCGGTACCTACAAGGACGAGCGCATTATAACCACTCCCCAGAGCAACCGCATCGACACCACCCAGGCAAAGAGAGTGGTCAACATGTGCGCCAACAACTATCTGGGGCTCTCCGACGATCCCAGACTTATCGCCGCAGCCAAGGAAAGCTACGACAAGTGGGGCTTCGGCCTTTCTTCCGTAAGATTCATCTGCGGTACCCAGCAGATCCACAAGGATCTTGAGAAAGCCATAGCAGAGTTCGCAGGCACCGAGGATGCTATTCTCTACTCATCCTGCTTCGATGCCAACGGCGGCCTCTTCGAATCCCTGCTCGGACCGGAGGATGCCATCATCTCCGATGAGCTGAACCACGCTTCCATCATCGACGGCGTACGCCTCTGCAAGGCAAAGCGCTACCGCTATAAGAACAACAACATGGAAGACCTGAGAGCCAAGCTCGAGGAGGCAAAGGCTGAAGGCTGCAAGCAGATACTGATCGCCACCGATGGCGTATTCTCCATGGACGGATACATCGCCAACATGAAGGGCATCTGCGATCTGGCCGATGAATTCGGCGCAATGACCATGCTGGACGACTCCCACGCTGTAGGCTTCATGGGCGAGCACGGCCGCGGCACTGCTGAATACTGCGGCGTTATCGGAAGAGTCGACATCATCACCGGTACCTTCGGCAAAGCCATGGGCGGAGCCTCCGGCGGCTACACCGCATCCAGCAAGGTGATCGTAGACCTGCTGCGCCAGAAGAGCCGCCCCTACCTCTTCTCCAACACCCTGGCTCCTGCCATCTGCGCAGCCACCCTCAAGACCATCGAGATCCTGAACGAGTCCACTGCTCTCAGAGACAAGGTCCACGAGAATGCGCGCTACTTCCGCGCAAAGATGGAAGAAGCCGGCTTCGATTTGCTGCCCGGCGAGCACGCCATCGTTCCCATCATGCTCTACGATCCCAAAATCGCCAATGAGTTTGCAAAGAGGATGCTGGAAAAGGGCGTCTACGTTGTAGGCTTCTGCTATCCTGTTGTTCCCAGAGGCAAGGACAGGATCAGGACGCAGATATCCGCAGGCCACACAAAGGAAGATCTGGACTTCGCAGTACAGTGCTTCAAGGAAGTTAAGGCTGAAATGGGTCTGTAAAAAAACTGCGCCTTATCTGAGGGCACAGCAATACACTATATGGCTGCCGGGCTTTATGCCCGGCGGTTTTTTATTTACTTTTTTCCGGCTGAAGTGTAAAATTGCTGATATGAACATGAATTATTCCATTAAAACCGAAGAAAACCGCAAAGCATTCCTTCTGGGCATGAGGCATGCCATTCCCATAGGGACAGGCTATTTTGCTGTGTCCTTCGGACTCGGGATAACAGCGCACAATGCAGGAATGAACGCGCTTCAGAGCTTTCTTGTGAGCTTCCTATGCAATGCCTCGGCAGGCGAATATGCGGGGATACGCGTCATTGCAGGACTTTCGCCATATATAGAGGTGGTGCTGGTGACCCTGATCGCCAATGCGCGCTACCTCCTGATGAGCCTTTCCCTTAGCCAGAAGATGGACCCGGATATGCCCTTTTTTCACCGCCTTCTGGTGGCTTACGATATCACAGATGAACTTTTCGGCATCAATATAGCCCGCCCCGGCTATCTGAACCCCTGGTATGCCTATGGAGCTTACCTGGTCGCCCTGCCCTCCTGGGCTTTCGGCACCATGTTCGGCGCCATAGCAGGAGAGATACTTCCGGCATCCCTTGTCAGCGCACTAAGCGTAGCACTCTACGGAATGTTCATAGCCATCATCGTACCGCCCTCCAAGGCGGACAAGGTGGTTTTCGGGCTCGTGGCCATTTCCTTTGCAGCCAGCTGGGCGGCATCCAAAGCGCCCCTGCTTTCCGGGCTTTCCGAAGGCAGCAGGACCATAATACTGACCCTTATAATTGCATCTGCAGGAGCTTTCTTCTTCCCGAAGCAGCCGCAGGAGCCGCCTCAGCACAAGTTAGAAGCAAAAAAGGAGGCCGCCGATGCGTAACATCTATGTCTACATACTGATAATGGGTGGTGTCTCCTATCTTATAAGGGTGCTTCCCGTTACTATCTTCAGAAAACCCATAAAAAACCGCTTCGTGCAGAGCTTTCTTTACTATGTACCCTATGTGACGCTGGCCGTGATGACCTTCCCTGCCATAGTTCACGCTACAAGGAGCCCCATCGCGGGAGCCGCAGCGCTTATTGCAGGCCTTATTGCTTCCTGGCTCGGAGCAGGCCTGTTCCCCGTATCCGTGATATGCTGCGTAGTAGTATTCATAATAGAGCATTTTATGCTATAAGATTTTAAAGCAGCACCATAAGAACTGTTTAATTGAACTTGTTCATAAAGCCACGTATAATTCTCCCTTGCCGTGCTTCGGGAAGGGAAAAGCAATGAACAGGACAACATATTCATTGATCTCAAAAGAATCTGAGAATGGCAAAGCATTTGGACTGAATGCGGCCAAAGAAGGGATAGTGATTCTAAGTATCGAAGACATAAGTCCCGATGAATTGTTTGTCAGCGGAATCATCGACCTTTTCAACAGGGAACAACTTGATCCCATACATGTTTTCGATGTACTTGAGGATATGCTGCCCTAAAACAATAAGCAAGCCGGCTGCAGCCGGCGCAAAACAGCAATAAGTTTACTGAACATACAGGAGAGCCCCTGAGTTCAGAAGCACGGCGGGGCTTTCTTTAAAGGAGGACTTATGATGAGTAACGATCCTGCAGCTTCCTGCATCCCCTGGAATGTGTATCCAAGACCTGCTCTTAAGCGGGATGACTGGTTTTGCCTCAACGGAGACAGCTGGAATATCAGTTTCGAAGGCTACAGCGGTAAGATCAATGTCCCCTTCTGCCCCGAATCAGAGCTTTCCGGTGTGCATATGAGTCCGAAATACGGGGAAATTATGATCTATCGCAGGTCTTTTTCCGTACCGGAAGCCTGGAACGGAAAACGCCTGCTGCTCCACTTCGGAGCCGTCAGCCGCCTGGCAAAGGTATTCGTCAACGGAAAGCTTCTTGGCAGCCACGGAAACTCTTATCTTCCCTTTACCATCGACATAAGCGAAGCCTGCCGGGAGCCGGAGACGGGCAGATTTCTTGCAGAAAACGAGCTGGAGCTCCGGGTCATAAACGACATCTCCCACAAGCATCCCTGGGGGAAGCAGAAGGAAAACCGGGGCGGCATGTGGTACACCCCGGTAAGCGGCATCTGGCAGACAGTGTGGCTGGAGCCCGTGCCCGAGCAGTACATCCAAGGCCTCGATATCGACTGGGGCATAGCCTTTGACAGCAGCGCCAATCCCCTTTCCGCCAGCGTAAGCATAAAGCTTCAGGGCGTAAGCGAAGGCAGCGTGCTGCTTGAAGGAAAGCGCTTCGGACTGGAGAATGGAGAAGTCCGCATAGAGATCGAAAGCCCCAGGCTCTGGAGCCCGGAGGATCCCCAGCTTTACGAGTTCACTGTGCAGAGCGGCGAAGACAGCGTGCAGAGCTATTTTGCCTTAAGAAGCATAGGCGCCAGGGATATCAAAGGGAAGAAGCGCCTCTGCCTGAACGACAAGCCCTACTTTTTCAACGGACTGCTGGATCAGGGCTACTGGTCGGAGGGCATTTACACCCCTGCCGGCCTAGAGGGCTTCGAAAAAGACATACTCGCCATGAAATCCCTGGGCTACAACACCCTCAGAAAGCACATCAAGGTGGAGCCGCAGCTCTGGTACTACCTCTGCGACAAGCTTGGGATGGCAGTGTTCCAGGACATGGTGAACTGCGGAGACTATGTATTCCTGAGAGATACGGGTCTGCCCACTATAAATATCCAGAAGCTCGACGACCGAATGCTGAACAGGGATAAGGAGACCCGAGCCAATTTCCTTGAGGCAATGGAAGAGACTGTAAGGCTTCTTAAGAACCATCCCTCCATCGTCCTATGGACCATCTTCAACGAAGGATGGGGCCAGTTCTGCGCCGACGAAGCCTACGAAAGGATGAAGGATCTGGACAGCAGGCACATAATAGATGCCACATCCGGCTGGTTCCACCAGAAGAAGAGCGATGTGGACAGTCTTCACATCTACTTTAAAAAGCTCCGCATGGGCAGGGAAAAGCTTCCCCAGCTGCTCTCCGAGTTCGGAGGCTATGTGTGGAAGCTTGACGAACACAGCTTTAATAAAGAAAAGACCTACGGCTACAAGATACTGAAGGACCGGGAGAGCTACATTGACGCTCTTAAGAGTCTCTATCTCGATCAGCTGCTGCCTCTTGCAAGGGAAGGCCTCTGCGGCGCCATCTACACCCAGGTATCCGACGTGGAGGACGAGACCAATGGCCTCTTCACCTACGACAGAGAGGTGCTTAAAGTGAATCCGGAGGATCTTAAGGGCATTACAGCGCTGCTTCAGGAAGCCGTCCGCAAATAAAAAAGGCCCTGAAGCTACAGGGTCTTCAGGGTGGATATTATATAATCTATATCGCTTTCAGAGCCGAAGCTCAGTATGGCATCTGCCAGGGCTTCGGCTTTTTCATTGCCAAGATATGGCGAGCTCTGTTTAAGGAAGCGCTTTTTAAGACGTTCGTCGCTGAGACCTGCGCCGCTGCCTCCCGCCACATTGCCTCCGCTGTATTCGGCGCTAAGAAGCCTTCCGTCAGAAAGCTCCACAGTAAGCTTTGCAGCTCTGTTTGCGTCGCTTCCTCTTCCGTAGGGCTCAAAGCTTCTGACGCTTATGCGCTCCATCAGTGGTGCATACTTTTTCAGACGCGGATCGATATCAGTAAAAAGCTCTGCATCGATCTCATCTCCCATAAGAGCCGCCGCCGTGCAGTAGGCCAGAGACAGCCTTGCCGAGGTGGAATTGAGCTCTGCATCCCCGGGATCTATGTCCACAGAGTAGGGATAGCTGTCCAGAACTGCAGATCTTATATCCTTCGGACCGATCCCGTGCTCCTCCAGCAGTTTTTTTGCTGCATTTACAGCGGGATTCACCGAATAGCAGGCGGAAAACTCCTTGACGTTAAGGAATTCTATCATGTAAGGCTGCCCGAGAGGCATTTCAGAGCCATTTTCACCCTTAAAAATGCTCCCAAGAGACTTGATTCCGCTCAGAATATGCTTCGGACCCGTGAGCCCGAAAACCGCAGCCTCAGCTGCCATATTTCCTATGTAAGCGCCCCAGCCGCCATAGAGATCCTTGGCATCGCTGCCCTCGGTAAAGGCGGTGAAGGGGCAAAGGGGCAGGAGCGAAGCCGCAAGGCCGACTGCGTTAACGATGATCTCGGTTTCTTTCAGAACATTGCTTCCATCCGATGCTTCTTTTAAGCCAGCCGCTTTTAAGCCGTCGGTGCCGCAGCCGCATATCATCATAGCAGCAGATGCCGCAGAGCCCAGAGCCCCGAAAAGCCCGGGAGGATGAAGTCCCAGCTCCAGAGCCTTGTCAGCCCCAAGAAGAGCGGCTCTGGTCATAAGCTCATAGCCAAGAAGCGCCGATTTTATAATTGTCCAGGCAGTGCCGCCATGCTGCATATATTCTGCCAGCACGGAGGACCAGATGAAGCTCCCCGGATGGACCGAACCCCTGGTGCTGTCATCCAGCTCAAGAGAAGCAAAAGCCGCAGCATTAAGAAATGCCGCATCCGCAGGCGCATAGAGGTCTTTGCTGCCCCAGCGGGCTGCCTGACCGCTGCCCTTTCTGCCCGCTGAATAAAATGCTTCAAGCTCCCCGCAGCAGCCATTTGCCGCCGCATAGATGCTTCCGCCCGCATAGTTCAGCAGGCTCCAGCGAAGAAAGCGCAGAGCATCCGGCCCGATGCTTTCAGCCTCGAGCCTTGCAAAATGCTCCGCTATCCTTTCAAAATATCCGTTTTCCATGAATCTTATTCAGCGCTGTCTGCCGCGATCTTTATCATGCTCAGCTGATCATAACCGCTTATAACTCCAATATAGCCTGCCAGCTCTGCGTCAAGAGCCGGATCGCCCGTGTCAACGCGCAGCATCTTCTCCGGAAGATCCGCCAGCTTGCCCGGGTCCGCTATCACTATTATGTTGGACCGGCCCACTCTTCTTATAACTCTCGGGCTCAGCTGCTGGTTGCCCCTGCCAAAGATATTGCCCTGGCCGCCGATGACGGTCACGACCATTCTGACTTTGACCGCGGGATCCTTGATGTACTCCCAGAGCGCAGGCTCTGAAAGATCCGTCGCCACCAGCTCAAAGTCCTTCACCAGATCTATGCCAAGCAGCGTATCCGGAAGCTCCAGCTCGTCCATCACGTATCTGGTGGTGCTGCCTGAACCGATGATGTAATAACAGTCCTTTTCCATGCTGTCAGCCACATAGGCAGCGATGCCAAGAAGAGAGTCTTCCTCGGATGCGCCGGAGGACTTGCAGCACTGCATGTGCTTGGGGCTGTCGATAGCCATAAGATAGCCGTAAAGCCTTGCGCTTACACGGCCTTCGCGGAACTGTTCCTCGTCGATATCCATGACCTCGGCTTCCTTTTCCCTTCCGGCCTTGCCTTCCAGCCAGTCCTTAAGCAGCCAGCCCGCATTTATGGGATTCAGGGCATATACTGCAGAGTGGATCTTGACGCCTGTGGGGATACCGATGACGGGAACGTCTTTGGAATTGCCCTCAGCTCTGAGGCTTTCATAGGCTGCGCATACATTTCTTGCGGTGCCGTCGCCGCCTGCAAAGACCAAAATCTCCGCCCCTGCAAGCGCCATCGCCCTTACAGCCGCTTCCGTGTCGGAGGCTTTGGAACGCTCTCCTGCAGGCCTGCCCACGACTTCGTATTCAAAGCCCATATCCTTCAGCAGGTTCTCGCCCATGGCGCCGCCCCAGCAGAGGAAGGAAAACTCCGCCCCGGACCAGGTCTTAAGCACCTCCAGTGCCGTACGCACTCTGTTCTCCGACTGAGGCACTGCGCCCATGGCCAGAGCCTTTTCCACGATCTCATCGCCGTCGCTGCCCTTAAGCCCCATGGGGCCGCCTATTCCTGCCAGAGGATTTATTATTAATCCGATTTTTTTCATAGCATGCCTTTCCTTTATTGTCCACCGGTGTAGCTGACGCCTTCGCCGTAAATAGTTGTCCAGTCGTTCTTCATGGAGATGGGCACCCAGTCGAACTCCTCGCAAAGCTGATACATCTTGTCAGCCTTGGACTGATTGCCGTTTTCGCGTTCAAGATCATCGCAGCAGAGCATGAAGGCCAGACTCCTGTACTTGTTGTTGTAGGTGACGTATTCAGCCATGGAGCTGTCTCCGGTGCTGTTCCCAAAGGAAAGCACAGGCTGCTGGCCGATCTCCTGCATTATCACGGAGACCTTGTTCATCTTCAGGTTCTTGATGATGAAATCGCCGCCCAGTATCAGCTGCTCACCGTCTTTGAAAACATAGTTCAGGCCGTCCTCGGCCCCCTGAGCGCTGGAGACTATGGTCTCGTCAGAACCGATGATCTGGCGATTAGGAAGTCCAAGAGGCGAATCAAAGGCGATGCCGCGGACTATGAGTCTGTCGGTGCCGCTCACAACATAGACTGTAAACCCGTTCTCCTTAAGAAGCTCCACCACCTGCAGCATTGGCCGGTACCAGCCCTCGCCTCTGAGCATTCCTGTGTAGCTGGGCATCTCCTGCTTCTTGAATTCCTGAATGTATGCATTGAACTCATCAACAGTCATGCCGGAGAAGGCGGAAGCCACAGCTTTGCCGTGATCCACCTCAAGGCCGCTGAATGACTTGCCGGTCTCATTCTGTTCTTTTATCTTATTTGCAACTTCCTTTTCAAAGTCAGAAGCTTTGTACTTGTATTCAGGATCCTCAAGGACCCTGTACTTGAGCAGTGTGTAATCGAAATAATTGGGGTCTGTCTCGCAGAACAGGGTGCCGTCCAGATCAAAGACTGCGATGCGGTCGGTCACGGGAATGTAGTCCTTTCCGCCCTCCTTGGTGACTGCGTCTATGTAGTCCATCAGAGACTTTGCAGCTGCTGCATCATCCGTCCACAAAGACAAAGGTGACTGGGACTTAATGATGCCGCAGAAGCGCTGCAGAAGCATTGCAGCCTGCGCGCGGCTCAGCTGACCCTTCGGATTCAGCTTTCCGTTGCTGCCCTCCATAAGGCCGCTGCCCACAGCCCACTGCATGGCGGAAGCATAGCCTTCGAAGATATCAAAAGCATCGTCATAGCTGAGTATATTGGTATCTTCTCCGACGCTTACGTCAACTCCCTGCAGCTTTGCTGCATTCCAGAAGAGCTTTACAGTTTCCTCGCGGCTTATAGGCTCGTTGGGACCGAAAGCGCCGGAGCTCTTATCGGCTATATTCTCCGCAGCTGCCCATCTCACAGCCTCGCTGTACCAGAGACCCTGCTGCACATCGCTGTAGGAAAGCGCATAGTTCACCACAGGCTCGCCTGCAACCCTCCAGAGCACGGTCACCAGCTGAGCCCTTGTAAACGGTCTGTCGGGATTGAAGATGCCGGTGCTTGTACCGTCCATCAGTCCCTTTTCATTGACATATTGAACTGCATCGCTGTACCAGAGGCCGTCAGCCACATCCCTGAAGGGGTGCTCAGCCTGCCAGGCAGCAGTTCTTGCCGCAACATTCTCCTTAAGATTGGAGAAAAAGAACATGTAGTCGTAGATGTGATAGGACCCCTCCGGGAAGATGTCGATGACGGCAGGATAATCTGCAGCCGTAACATCTGTCACCACCAGCTCGCCGCGGTCTCCAATATGGGCTCCGCAAAGCTCAGGAACCGGTTCTGCGCCGGTGGACATTACGGCCCCCTTGTTCAGAGCCTTGTCCGCTGCGGTGCTGTCGGTCTTCCAGTTCAGGGGATTGATGGAAAGAGCTCTGGTACCCGCAGGATTTACAAGCGTTCCGTCCAGCGACCCGTCTTCGCAGTCGAAGCAGACCACCACGCCGGTGTCGCTCTCGCCCTTCGCGGGTACGATCTGTGGATATGCAGCCGCCATTTCTTCGGTAACAGACCAGCCTATGGAATATACAGCTATCAGCTTATCGCGCAGCGACTTTGCCTCAGCATCCTCGCCGCCGAAATACTCCTTCAGCAGCTCCAGGCACATGTCAGAGCCCTGAGAGAAGCCTGCAAGTACAAAGCCTCTGCCACCGTTCTGATTGTCAAGATACCAGCGGAAAGCCGCGGAAATATCATTGTACGCAACAGCTTTGGCCTGCTCCTGCTGTCCCTCGTCCAGCTTATATGCATTCATGGACATCTGGCGGTAATAGGGAGAGAACATCCTTGCGCCATCCTCGTAGATGCCCCGCTCCATGTCCAGAGCGTTAACGAACTTGCCCTTGAGCTTTTCGTTCAGATCGAAGGAATTTGTCTCGCTCCTGGTGTCTACGGTGGGACAGATCAGGAAAACGTCCACCGGCTTGTCCTTATCAGCCTCGAAATAGGCCCAGTTGGACGCCTCAGCGTAATCCAGAGCGGGTTCAGCAGCATCCTCCGGAGCGCTGATGCTCGTTATGACAAAGGTATCGCCGTCCTTTGGCGCTTCCACGCCTTCCATGGCAGATACGGTGCTGTACATGGAAAGAAGCATGCACAGGGCCAGAAGTATCGATATTATTTTTCGGTTCATGGTAACCTCCCAGCAAAAACATTACCTGATGATTGTAACATATTCTGAGGAATAATGGCGGCGAAATAATGCTTACTTTGCCAGTTCTGTAAGCGTATCCCCTGTTATCCTGTACACCGTCCACTCGTCCATGGGCTGGGCTCCAAGCGACAGGTAGAAATCTATGCTAGGCTTGTTCCAGTCCAGGCACCACCACTCGAAACGGCCGCAGCCGCGCTCGACGGCGATCTTAGCGAGCTGTTTCAGTACCGCTTTACCATAGCCCCGGCCCCTGTATTCGGGCTTCACGAACAGATCCTCCAGATAGAGCCCTGCCCTGCCGAGGAAGGTGGAAAAGTTGTAGAAGAACAGCGCAAAGCCTATCTCCCTGCCATCCACGCAGGCGAAAATAACCTCTGCCCGGCCTTTTCTGAATATCCATTCGCGCAGAAGCTCCTCTGTTGCCACGACCTGGTCAGCCATGTGTTCGTATTCGGCCAGTTCCTTTATAAATCCAAGGATCAGACCGCAGTCCGCTTCCTTTGCATATCTGAATGTCAGTTCCTCCATAACAAGTTCTCTCCTGTCGTTTTTTATCCAAGCAATATTTGAATAGAATTTGATTGTTGGTATAATAGAATAAAGTTCATATAAAAGCAAGGAGGAATCTCTCATGCAGGTAGTTTTCAGCAAATGCCCCGTAGGCGCCGCAACTGAGATAATAATGCGCAATGGCGCCCTGATCGATATGATAGAGCGTTCCGGCGGGAAATTCACCCTGCTCCAGTCCATGGCCCCGGAGAACCAGAAGGCGCATTTTACTCAGGAAGCCCCACTGCATTTCAGAGACGGAGGCAACATGCCGCCGATCTGGGCGCAGTCGAAAGGCGACCGTTCCGTGCTGCTGGGCGCAACAAGGCAATACGAGAGGGTCGGACTTTTCGTCAAAGCGGATTCGCCGCTGAACGAGGTATCCGGACTTAAGGGCAGACGCATCGCCATACCTGTAAGGGACCAAGCCGTTTTCGACTTCAGAAAATACACAGCCATCCGTGGCGTTGAAACACTGCTCGGATATTACGGGCTTACCCCTGACGATGTGGAGTACGTGCCCATCAAGTGCTTTGATGCGCCGCCGAAGCCCATAGAAGGCTTCACCACAAAAACCAGGGATTCAGACTTCCTGACCCAGGACGTCCTTGCAGTCCTCGACGGACAGGCTGATGCGGTATTCTGCAATTCCATAAAAGCGGTAAGGCATGCGGATGCGGGTCTTATGAAGAATCTGATATCGGAGGCGGAGCAGATCTCCAGGTCCTATGTCAACAATAACAGCTGCCTCCTGATAACCTGCACAAAAGACTTCGCCTATGAACATCCTGAGATCGTCGTCAGCTACCTGAAGGAGCTGTTCAAGGCGGCGGACTGGGCAGCGGAGAACAAGGAGGCCTTCCTCGAGATCGTCTCCCACGGAGTCTACGATGCAGATGCTGCGGAATGCGCGCGTTCCTTCTCGGAGGATGTGCACAAGCTCAGGCGGCCTGCCATGACGGACGAGCTTCTAGCACTGGCTGACTCCCAGAAGAATTTCCTGCTGAGGCAGGGCGCCCTGGAAAAGGATTTCGACATCCTCAAGTGGGCCGACCCGGCCTTCCTGGAGGCAGCGAAAAATGCATAGACGGCGATATCCTATCGTCCCGAGCCATGCTATAATCGGTTAACACACAATTCACATAAAGAGGAGAGATCGCTATGAAATACACTTTTTCATGCAGCCTTGTGCGCAGCGGACTGATCGGGGGAGGACTTTTTCTGGACGACGAAGCTCTTACCTACAAGACGGGAAAGCTGACGATAGAACCGAAATTACGGAATCTGGTGCTTCCTCTGAAGGACATCACCGGCATCAGCTGGAAGACAGCGGTATTCCCGATAGCAACCGTAACGATGGCAGACGGAGAGGAATACAGCTTTATGATCTTCAGCAAAGCCAGATTTGAAAAGGCTTATGCAGAGCTGAAGGGAGAATAGAACCCTCTGCTTTGTATTGCGCGCGGCTTTCTGATGACAAAAACAGTCCGGAGCATAACGCTTCGGACTGTTTTATTATGCATAACATTCAGGAGCTTAAGCTCTCCTCCTGAACAACTATTATGTCGTCGACTCCTACCTGCAGCACCGCCGCCAGTATGACCATGTTATCCAGAGTCGGCAGGCAGACACCGTTCTGCCACTTGTATATTGACTGGGGGTTCGCAAAGCCGAACACGTCCTGCAGATCCTTTACGGTCATACCTGCAGCGTTTCTCAGCCTTGCGATGTTCTGCCCGGTCGCGATCATATCTATGACCGGTATAAAGCACATTTCATTTACTCTACGTTTCCGGCGCAGAGCCGGAAAGGATCCGGTCTACGCCTTAAAGTTATATATGGGTTTTAATATTTCAACTACATCAACGGTTTCACGGACGACATCTAGGATGTCATCCAGTGACTTGTAGGCCATGGGAGCCTCATCCAGGGTGAACTCGTTTACGGAAGTCGTGTAGATACCCTCCATAGACTGCCTGTAAGCATCCATATCCAGGATCTCCTTTGCCTTTGTTCTGGACATGATGCGGCCTGCCCCATGGGGCGCGGAGTAGTTCCATTCAGGGTTGCCCTTGCCTCTGGCCAGGATGGACCCATCCCTCATGTTGATGGGGATCAGGACGAGCTCGCCCTCATGTGCCGCTATCGCACCCTTTCTCAATATCATCTCGTCCACGTCTATGTAGTTGTGGATCGTGTGGAAGGACCCTGCAGCCGTAAGCCCGGCCCTCTCCATTATTACCTCCGCCATTATCTCCCTGCTTCTTGAAGCAAAGCGCTGGCATATATCCACATCGTGCAGGTAATCCTTAAGATACTCCCCATACACATAGCAGAGATCGTTAGGGATTCCTGCATCCTTTGGGGTCCACTTGAGCGCCGCCAGAGCTGCCTGTATCTCGGATCTCCTGCCCTGAGCCTTATAGCTGTCGATGATCTCCTGACGGGCCCTAAAGTACTCTTCCTTACCCTGGTTCAGCTCTACAGCGAGCTTCTGATAGAGCTCAGCCACCTGCTTGCCCAGGTTTCTTGAGCCGGAGTGGATAACCAGATACTTGGTGCCATCCGCTGCCGCCTCGATCTCTATGAAGTGGTTTCCGCCGCCCAGAGTACCCAGAGATCTCTTAAGTCTCGGGATCTCCTTCAGTTCTCTGTAGCAGGCCAGCCCGGTAAGATCGAAGGCCTCCCTTCTGCCCTCCCAGACGTTCCTGCCGGAGGGAACAAAGTGACAGGCCTCATCGACCTTCTCAAAATCTATGTCCTTCTCCGCCAGCTTTACCGTATACATGCCGCAGCCTATGTCTACGCCCACCACATTCGGCACAGCCTTATCCTTTACGGTCATAGTGGTGCCTACAGTGCAGCCGATTCCGGCATGAACGTCGGGCATGATCCTGACGCTGCAGCCCTCGGTAAAATCATAGTCGCACATTCTCCTTATCTGCTCTATTGCTTCATCCTCAACTACCTTAGCGTAGCATATGGCAGTTGTGACTTTTCCTTTTATCTCAAACATTTTATCTCCTCTTTCAATAACCCCTGACAAAAAGGCCGCCTGTCCTCCAGCGGGGCAAGCGGCCTGAACTACTCGTTTTATCTTTTGGTAAGTTCCAATCGGTCTGTTCCGATCTGTCTAACCCAATGGACCTGTTCTTCCCGCCGCCTCTTTTCTGCATGTAAAATGAAGCTCATCAATATCTTTTCCGAGCGGTTCGAGTACATATGCAGCTGAGTTCAGCGAAATAACGAACATCTTTTATCCTTTCCCGTCCTTTGGACGCTTTGCAGTAAAAATATATCACCGGGAGCGCCCAAAATCAATAAACCGGTAGTTTATATTTAAATTACTATTCCACGGGTTCGCCGTCGATCAGGACCTTGACTATGCAGGTATCGCTGACCATGGGGTCTCCGTCTGCAATAACAAGATCCGCATCCTTGCCCACCTCTATGGAACCCACGCGGTCAGCAATGCCTATCTGCTTTGCGGGGTTGATGGTTATAGCTTTCAGCGCTTCAAAGGGATCCATGCCCGCCTTCACCGCAAGGCCTGCGCAAAGAGGCAGATATTCCTGAGGAATTACGGGGGAGTCGGTGACTATGGACACCTGGCAACCCTTAGCAGCCAGTATCCCCGGAGTCTCCCAGGACTTGTTCTGAAGCTCGAACTTGGTGGCGTGGGTAAGCGTGGGGCCTACAGCCAGCGGATAGGGGCAGTTTGCAAGCTTGTCAGCTATCAGGTGGCCTTCAGTCACATGCTCTATGGTAAGAAGCACGTCGAATTCTTTTGCGAGACGGATGGCGGTAAGTATGTCGTTGGCCTGATGAGCGTGTATCTTCAGAGGGATCTCCTTCTTCAGCACGGGGATCATGGCCTCGCACTTGAAATCAAAGGCAGGACGCTTGGAGATATCGTCGCCTGCGGCCTCCTTCTTAGCCAGATATTCCTTTGCCTTGAACATCATGTTGCGGATGACTGCCGCTGTTGACATACGCGCTGCGTTGCCCTTCTCCCTGTAGACACGCTTCGGGTTTTCTCCGAGAGCGCACTTCATAGCAACGGGAGTCTTTATGATCATATCATCTACGCAGATACCCTTGGTCTTGACAGCGATCCATGTTCCGCCGATGGGGTTTGCGCTGCCCTGACCGGTAGCGACGGATGTGACGCCGCCCAACGCAGCATTCCTGATAGTAGGATCGAAGGGATTGAAGCTGTCCTCCGATCTCAGCTGCGGGGTGCAGGGATCTCCCGGCTCGTTGTAGTCGTGGCCCTCAAAACCAATGCCCCAGCCATCCAGTCCCAGGTGGCAGTGGGCATCTATAAAGCCCGGGTAAACGCGAAGTCCTGCCGCATCGAAAACCTCTTCGCCCTTCTTCGGGGCTATGGACTTGGAGATCTTTTTGATCTTGCCGTCCTCAATGCGGATATCCGCTGCATAGGGCTCCTTTTTTACTGCATCATAGATCAGTCCATTCTTTACAATCATGAGTCTTTCCTCCTTCGATCAGTCAAAATTTTATTATAGATTTATTGATTTATCAGTATCTACCTCCGCCTCGGTGGAAGCGGACTGCCTTCCGGGGCTCCATTTGGCATCATATACGGCTGCATATTTCCGCTGTATATCGTGTTTTCAGCTTTGTCCCTGAACCCCTGCAGGTATGCGGCATCATAATCCTCCGGGGCGCAGACCCAGGGATGAGCCATTCCCTTGTCCCAGTGGTCTCTCACCTTGTCCAGCTCCTCTGCCTTCTGATGGACTGCAGAAAACGCATTGCATCCGGCAATGTCAGTAAAGAGTTTGAAATATTCTATGGAATTTTCATAAAGTCTCGCTTCGGGGAAATTCGGCCAGACTGCAGATCCGCCCATTACGCCTGCACTGAGAGCATCGCCATGCAGTGACGAATTGAAAATGAAAGAAAAGCATCCTGCACTGTGACCCGGAGTTGCTACGCACAGAAGCTTTGTATTCCCCAGCTGCATGCACAGCCCGTCATCCATCAGTATGTCGATCTTATCGGGACGCGGCTCTGAAAATGCAAATTCCGTAGGCACTGTCTGCAGCAGATTCCAACCCACACGGCTCATGGCCAACATAGCATCCGGGCAGACATTCTTCAGAAAATAAGGCACTCCGCCATAGTGATCGTAATGTTCATGGCTTACGACTATAAGCTTGACGGACGATGCATCCAGCCCCATTTTGGCAAAGCTTCCGGCAATGTGAGCAGCTTCGCTGTCATTGCTTCCGCAGTCTATCATCAGTAAGCCTTCACCGGTATCGATCACAAGCGCGCCGACAGCGCTTGTACCCATCCACCATACGTTGTCGAAAACCTTCAGCGGTTCTATCAGCTGAACAGGTCTGTCTTTGCGGATCTTTGAAACAACAGGATCCGGATTATACGGAAGAAAAGGCTTTGACTTGGAAAGTACAGCGGCTTCCTCAGGAGACACTGCGTTAAAAAGCTCATTCATCATGGCATTCCTCCTTTGTGTTTATAATATCATTATACCATGACTAAGGAATATATACATTTAAATCAGAGGTTTTACAGAGCAGTCTGCCATGATATAATCAGATGAACTTTATTTCATGGCAAAGGAGGTACGATCATGCCATATGTAGCTATCAAATCCTATCCAAAGGATGAAGAGACCAAGAAGAAGCTGGTCGAAAAGATCAATGAAGCCGTAATGGAGATATGTCAGGTGCCCCAACAGGCAGTGACTATCACTTATGAGGAGTTCCCAAAAGAGGAATGGCAGGACAAGGTGGTCAAAGCTCAGGTTGAGCCCATCGCTGACAAACTCTATATCAACAAAGGCGAAAAGCTGTATAAAGAATAAAAAAGGAGGGCATTTCTATGTCTGAAAAGTATGTATTTGATCGCGAAGAGCTGGCGAAATGGACAGAAGCCAACAAGGAGGCAATGGTAGAGGAGCTTAAGAAATGGGTCTCTCACCCCTCAGTCTCCAGGGCAGACCTGGGCAAGCCCGGCGCTCCCTATGGCCCGGACGTCCGCGCCATGCTGGATTTCGCCCTTGAGCGTGGCCAGGCATATGGCTTTGAAGTGAAGGATTTCGAAGGCTATGCAGGCTCTATCTACTATGGCGAGGGTGACAGCGAGCTCGGAATCATTGCCCACATGGACGTGGTACCGGAGGGCAGCGGATGGATCTATGCTCCCTACGATCCTGTTGAAAAGGACGGCTATCTTATCGGAAGAGGCGTAGGAGACAACAAGGGTCCCGGGATTGCAGGACTTTACGTGCTGAAATACCTTAAGGACCATAACATCAAGACAAAGCACAAGATCCGCCTGATACTCGGCACATCGGAAGAGACAGGCATGCAGGACATGAAGGAATATGTCAGCAGAGGTCTCGGCCCCATTCCTGTTCTGACACTGGTAGCCGATGCAGGCTTCCCGGTATGCTTCGCTCAGAAGGGCGGCCTGAATGTTACAGGGCGCTTCAGCGGCGGCAAGGATCTGGTGGATTTCGAAGCAGGCAGCGTAAGAAATGCAGTACCCGACCTTGCAACTCTTAAGATCAGAAACATCACAGCTGCAAAGGCTGCAGAACTGATAGGAGATACTTCCGACTTCGATATTACTGAGGAAGATGGTATAGTCACCATACTTGCCCACGGCAGAGCAGGCCACGCAGCTTCCCCTCAGACCTCTGACAATGCCATAACCAAGGCCTCCAGAGCTGCAGAAAAGCTGGCTGCGGCAGTAGACCTGGGCGCTGTTCCCGCTGTCGGCAGACTCTTTACAGACTATAACGGCGGCAGCTGCGGTCTGGGCGTAGAGGACGAGATCACCGGCAAGCTTACCATAAACGCCGGCGTTGTCCACACCAAGGACGGCATCTGTACCCTGGAACTGGACAGCAGATATCCCATCAGCTTCAAGGGCGACGAGCTTGCAAAGTCTCTGGAAGAAAAGATGAATGCTGAAGGAATCGAGGTCGCAGCAGTCGGTGGCTCGGATCCCTTCTATATCGATCCGAAGAGCCCGGCCGTGACCACTCTTATGGGTGTATACAAGGATATCACCGGAGACGACACTCCCCCCTATGCCATCGGCGGCGGCACCTATAGCAAGGCACTCCCCAATGGAGTCACATTCGGACCTTCGCTCCGCACCAGGAAAAAGCCGGAATTCCTCCCGGAGGGACACGGCAATGCTCATGGACGCGACGAAGCCCTGGATATTGAAGACTGGCTGACAGGCTTCCGCATCTATGTTGAATCTATCCTCAAACTTGATGAGATACTAGAGTAAAAAAAACTGATGCCCCATGGAAACACTTTGTTCCATGGGGCTTTTTTTAGTTTACAGGACGATTGGTTTCAGGTCCTCGATGGCCTCATTTTCATTTAACTCGCTGACGTTCTCATCCACCTGAGACTGAAGGTCTTGAGTTTCAGAGAAATCATCTCTGGTTCTGAGCATCTCATTTTCGAGCTTCTGGTGGGCTAAAGTGGTGATGAATTCCTTCTGATCCGGCTCATCGATCTCGTCGATCTCAGGCTCTGCTTCCTGCTGGGCCGCATCCTCTGCAGCTTTCTTCGGCACCAGAGCTTCAATGTCAAGACCGAGCTCCAGGGTCTGATTCAGCTTCGGCAGGCCTTCGTTGCACAGATCCATCATATACTCAGGCAGGCTTGAGGTGATCTTCTCGTAATTC
>JAEEGL015399224.1_pt1 | contig 21492 bp, 12 predicted proteins | sample 9134231 | NCBI WGS metagenome assembly JAEEGL01 (sample SAMN16246548, study PRJNA631951) | gut metagenome | biome: gut microbiome; feature: rumen; material: fiber-attached | host: Bos | place: Iran: Karaj | collected 2018-10
TTGTCACTCCATCTATAACCACTTGCTATAGTTGCTTTTACTGTATAACTTCCCGCATTTGTTCCTTTTGTCGTAGATGATTGCCATGTAAATCCTTCTGAAGCATTATTTACTAATGTTTGTTCTTCACCATTATATGTTAAATTTTTACAATAACTATTTGTTGGTACATTAACAGTATTTACTACTGTCACATTGTATACTTCCTTTCCTGTACTTGATGAAGTTATAGAATTATAGTTTGTTGCATCTGTTGGCACAAATGTTACTGTTACTGTTGCTGCTCCTGTTTGTACCGGTACTACTGTTACTGTATTATTAGTATTTGCTGCTATAGCTGAACTTGTTACAGGACTTACTGTTACTTTTGATGTATCACTACTTGTATTTGTAAATACTCCTGCCACATTTGCTTTTTCTGTAAATGTTATGTTGTGTCCTACTGCCGTTGTTCCGTTTGTTGTAGAAAGCGTGATTACAGGGGTTGCTTTTTCTATACTACATGTTATTGTTTTTTCTGTCGTTGTGTTATTATTCCATACATATCCTGCATATAAGTTTGCTTCTACTGTATGGCTTCCTGCATTTACTCCTGTTGTTGTAGATGTATCCCAGCTAAATCCTTCTTCGGCTGCCTTTACTAATGTTTGACTCTCTCCGTTATATACTAAATTACTATTACAATAACTACTTGTTGGTATTGTCACTTTTATTCCATTTATTACAAGTGTTCCTGAATTATACGTTATAGCATAGTTATTTGTTACATCAGTATTACTGCGTTTTATTGTTGCATTACTTGCTGTTATTGTTCCATTGGTAGTCACATTTGTCGTACTTGGAGTAAGGGTTATTGCTGTTATACTATCTCCTGTTACTAATCCATTTGCAGCTACATCATCTAGCGTTTTTGATATAACTTCACCATATGTTATTTCTTGATCCTTTGCAGCTATAGTTGCTGCTTTTTTATTTATTTTCCATGTGATATCTTTAGCTGTTGAAGTATTATCACTCCATATATAATTTGTTGTTGATGTTAATGAGCAGACCTGAGTATATGTATTTGCATTCATGGCCGCTTGCGTTCCGCTTGCCACACTTCCACTTGGACAAGTAATTCCACTTTCCTGACTGCTACCATTATATGTTTTATCACTTGGACTACTTGGTACTGTTAATGTTTTTGGGCTTATGTGACATGTTATTTGTTTTTCACTAGTTGTTTCATCACTCCATACACTTCCACTTACTACATTTGCTTTTACTGTATAACTTGTTGCATTTGTTCCTGTTGTCGTTTCTGATACCCAAGTAAATCCTGTTCCTGCTGCCTTAACTAGTGTTTGACTTTCTCCATTATATATTAAATCATTACAATATGCAGCTGCTGTTGGTATTGCTACACCATTTCTTACTGTGACATTATATGTCTTATTTGCAGCAACATTATAATTATCTGTATCTGTAGGTGTAAATGTTATTGTTATTGTAGCTGAACCTGTCGATAATCCTGCTACTGTCTCTGTTTTTGCTGTGTTAGCTGTTACTGATGTATTACTAATAGGTGTTACTGTTGCTATGCTTGGACTACTGCTTGTATTGGTAAAGTTTCCTGCCACGTTTGCACTTTCGGTAAACGTTACTGTTTCTCCTGACATTACTGCTCCACTTGTCGCTGATAAAGTTATTACTGGTGTTGCTTTTGCTATACTACAACTAATTGTCTTTGTTCCTGTTGTTCCATCACTCCATATATATCCGTTTGAAAGAGTTGCCGTTACACTTTGACTTCCAGCATTTGTTCTTGTTGTTCCTTCAGTCCAAGTGTATCCAGTGCCTGCCGTGTTTACTAGCGTTTGGCTTTCTCCATTGTATACAAGCCCTTCTTTACAATAACTTGCTGCTGTCGGTACTGCTGCTTGTTGTCCCCATTGTGCTGTCATTGTTGCATTCTCTGTTAATGTTATTGTAGTTCCTCCGTTATATGTATTATTATCTAAACTTGATTTCCATCCTAGAAATTTATATCCCGTTTTTGTTGGCGTTGGAAGTGTTACAGTTCCTTTCCATATTGCTTTTACTGTGTGTGTATCTGTTGTTACTAAGTCAGATACAGTTGTGACTGCTGTTGTACCATTTGCTTGCCATTCTTTGAAACTTAGAGCACTACTAGTTATAGTGGATGAGCAAGCGCTGTCAGAACATGTTGCGTCGCTGATTCCATTCAAAGTTACTGTATATTTTGTTGTTGGAGCAGTGATTGTATTTGATGATACTATATTTTTATATTTTTCTGATGCAAGGAATAACAAATAATCTTTTGCTTGTGTACCACCATTATAATTATATTTTACTGTAGTCATTAGTTTCGATGGCCTTAAAACAACAAATAGCGCTTTATTATATAGGTTTCTTACAAACCAATCATTAGCATCAGATGCTTTGAATATACTTGTTGTATTTTTATATGTAATTGTTTTACTACCACTTTGATTTATAGCGTCATATGCATTATTTTGTACGACGAATCCATCACTTAAGAATGATACAAATTGATTGTTTCCAGCATACATATACATAGTACTTCCTAAGGCGGCATTAGTTTGTGTAGCTGCACTACCAAAAGTATAGTATACTATTATATCCCCAACTTCAAAATCAGATTCTGTCATATATTTTATACGGTTAACCCCTTCATTTTCACCAGTTGAATCTTTAAAATCATTTCCTCTTAGAAGGGTTCCACCATACATTCCAGGCACAAGCATCTTTGATAGATTTGTAGATACATTTTCTTTATTCAGTTCATAATCATAATAATGTGTTCCGGCTGAATTTGTAATGACTTTAAAGAAATTGTTTAGTATTTCTGCACCATTCAAGTTATAATCATCTAAGTCCAAACCATAGGCATCACAATAAATTTTCTTCACAAAACCTGCGCTATTCATTGATGTAGCATTATTACAATGACTATAACTACTTGAGGAATTGTAGTATTGTATAGAACTATTATTTCTAAAATTGTTTATAGTTGTATTTATAAACTCTCTATCTGCTAATTTTCTAATTGTTGGTTTTACATTTACTTCCATATTTCCTAAATTAAGTGTGTTGGCAATATCAGTTGGAGGATAAAGTGTAAATCCTTCATTTACTACCTTTCCTGATGTTGTATCATCTATTTTTACTGCATAGTTTAACGGAACGGATCCTGTTGTTTGTAAGTTTGTCCAAGTAATTGTTCCATCACTTTCACTACATGTTGCACCACTACAACTATTTTCAATATATTCTGTTCCAACAGGTACTTTTGCAGTTACTTTTACAACATTTCTTGCAGCGTCAGCACCTCCGATAGAAACAGTACCAGAATCACCCTTCCATGAAGAATCATATTTTAAATCTAAATTATAAGTGATTTTATCTCCGGGTGAAACACTGTTATATTTTCCAAGAAGTTTTCCATCATTTGTCGTTCCATCACTTCTATATGCTCCAGACATTGCATATTGTTCTCTTCTGATTTTTTGAAATCTAAAACGAAGCCTTGCTTTTTTTATACTTTCTTGGGCATCGGGATATGTTAAAGAGGAAGAATCAGGTATAGTACACACTTCATCATTAGCATCTGTTTGGTTACCATTTTGACTACAAAAAGCATTAAGAGGTCTTAAAATTGCAACTTTCATATCGTATAATGAATCTTTTAGCATACCATTGTAATGAGATGTATATCTAATTGAATAAGCATCTTTTCCAGTTGCATGGGCAGAGTCACCACTAACCAATCCTGTTTTTCCATAATTAGCAGCTCTATACATATCAACACCTTTAGCTTCTATGATTCCGCGAGTATCACCTAGTTTATTTCCAACATATACTACTACATGCCCACTTTCATCGGAAGTTGATGTGCTCTGTCTTCTTCGCAATATTAAATCACCGGGTTTTAATATTGCATTTAACTCAGACTCAAGCCTTTCTCTTTCAGTCGTATCGGTTGATGAATCCACCACTTTATTAGGATTGTAATTACTAAAATGTTTATAATACATTACAAATTTGTTGTTTATACTTCCATAATTTTTGTTTACAGAATATGTTACGTTTGTAGTTGGATTCCCATTTTTAATCGATTTGACTACATTGTTCATCAGTGAAGTTCCTAATGTTCTTGCGTTGTAATAATTGTAAGAATTTTTAAATCTATTTATTCTTGTATTATTATCACTAACAGCTGAAACAACTTCCCCATTTTCAGTCTTCATATTAATGTAATGTTTCAAGCCATTTGAATAATACATTGTAAATGGATACTTTAAATAATCATAATCTGTAGTTGCAAGTTCTGAAAAATCGAATCCCAAAGTATTAATATATGTAGACATAGAAAAACTACTACAATCGATAAAGAACCTGTTTGTTCTGCTAGCAGAATCAGGGCTTTGAGTAAATGTTCTAAATGGATATGTTGTGTTCCAATAGTTTATGGGATCACCATTCGCAGTATATGTAGGCGCATTGTTTTTCCAATAAACATTTACATTGTAATATCCAGAGCCACTATCCATTTGTTTTTGTGAATAATCAGAATACTCATTATTATATAGGTAAGTTACTGCTGTAGCTACTACACTGTTTTGAAGTTGTATTCTTGTATATGTTATAGCAGCATAAGAAGTTTTTATTATTCCTATCACGATTAAAACAAATGAAAATATTATGATTAGTATATATTTTTTCTCATTTAAAAATCTTTTAACTTTATTTAAATTATAGGACATTTTTAAGCACCCACTTTATTATATATATCTATATAAATTATACCATTTTCAATGCTTTTAGTAAACATTAAAATGAGTAAAATTCAAAGAATTTCCAAGAATTTATTATACATAAAAAGACTAATTATAAATTAGCCTCGTTTAAGTCTGTACTTACGCCTGTTATTTAGTCAGTAACTCTTTTTTTAAAAAGAGTTATTACCAATATATAACAATTCCTATTAAAATAATTCCAAGTTTTATTAATGAAAAAAATGCTGAAAATGTGTTTTTATAGAGTGTTCCTTCCTTATTTATCATCTTTTTTATGTTTATTACTGCATTGAACATTAAATAAGAGAGCATAATGATTAATAATCCCATAAATATATATAATATAACTTTATTATGAAAGAAAATATTTATAAAAACTCCTATTATCAGTAAAACACTAATTACTGCAAGTATAATTTTTAAATAATTATTTTTACTCTCATAAACGTATACTTCATGTATGTTTTTTATTGCAATTTCTAGGCAAGTTATTAGAGTAATTATATATACAAAGGCTATATTTAGTTTTGGATGATTGTGAACAGCCATATAATATAAATATATAACACAAAGCGGAATTAATATTGTCTCAGTGACTACTTTTTTCATATTTATCTCTTTTGTTTTCTTCATCAAAACACTCCTTAAATTCTTTGAATATTCCATAATTTGGATACTCAATAAAACTCATTTTTTCTTTTTTTACTGGGTGTATAAATTCTAGTTTATAACAAAAAAGTGCAAGTTGTTTCTTGTCTTCTTTACCATATCTTTGATCTCCATATAAAGGATACCCGCGTGAGGCAAATTGTACTCTTATTTGATGGTGTCTTCCTGTAATAAGTTCAATTGCTACCAGGCTTAGATTGTTTTTTTCTCTAATTAGTTCATATTTAAGGTTTGAGTATTTACCATCTTTTTTATTTGTTACTATTGCATTACCATTACTCTCTTTTTTTAGATAATCTATAAACTCTCCTTTTTGGTTTTTAAAATTAGGTATTACTGCTAAATAGGTTTTGTTAATTTCATTGTTTTTTATCTGTTTTGATAGTCTATTAGCAGCTTTACTTGTTCTTGCAAAAACCATTATTCCACCAGTAGGTCTATCTAATCTATGCACTAGCCCTATGTAAACATTACCTGGTTTATCATACTTTTCTTTTATATATCTTTTTACTAATGATAACATATCTATATCACCAGTAATATCACTTTGAGATAATACATTTTCTGGCTTTACTACTACTATTATATGATTATCTTCATATAAAACTTTTAACTTATCTTTCATATCTTCCATATACTCCTGCAGGAAGAATTAATCCATTTCTTGCTTTTATTCCTAGTTCTCCACTCGTTATTGTCCCTTGTTTTTTATTAAAAAATATTCTTAATATGTTTTCAATAACTGTTGGGGATAATCCCGCTGTATAACTATTTATTATGAAAAATAATGGGTTATCTGTTAGTATTTTTGTACATAATTCTACTAAAGGGAACAAGTCTTTTTCAATATCCCAAATTTCATTATTTGAACCTCTTCCATATGATGGTGGATCCATAATAATTGCATCATATTTATTACCCCTTCTTATTTCTCTTTTTACAAATTTGATGCAATCATCTACTAAAAAGCGAATTGGTTTATCTTCTAAACCGGAACTTTTTACATTTTCTTTAGCCCATTCTATCATTCCTTTTGAAGAATCTACATGTACTACTTCAGCGCCTTTTGACAAACATACTACAGAAGCACATCCAGTATAGGCAAATAAGTTTAAAACTTTTACCTTTTTTCCTTTATTTGTCTCCTCTTCTATTTTCTTCATCATAAAATCCCAGTTAACACTTTGTTCTGGAAATATACCTGTATGCTTGAATCCCATTAGTTTTACATTAAAAGTAAGATTCTTGTAATTAACTGTCCATCTATCTGGAAGTTTTTTTAATTTTTCCCAGTAACCGCCGCCTTTATTACTTCTATGATAATAGGCATTTACTATACTTTTATCAAGTTTATCTTTCCAAATTATTTCTGGATCTGGTCTTAAAAGATAATAATCTCCCCATCTTTCTAACTTTTCTCCTTCACTCATCGAAATAATTTCATAATCATTAAAATTTGCTAATAACATATAATCACCAACCTATATAAATCAACAATAATATATAATAAAATCTTAAAAATTGCAACAAATCAAGAAAAAAATCTGAATAATCAGATTTTTGTTTTTTTACTCTAGAATTGCTTTTATTCTTCTTACTCCTGCAGACGAAGCTTCTTCTTTTTTGATTTTAAAATGTCCTAATTCTCCAGTATGATCAACGTGTGGCCCACCACATATTTCTTTTGAAAAGTCTCCAATTGAATATACTTTTACTTCTTGGTCATATCTATCTAAGAACATTCCTTCTGCTCCGTTTTTTATAGCATCTTCTTTATCCATAATTTCGAATGAAACAGGAAGATCTTCTTTTATTTTTTCATTAACTAAGTTTTCTACTTTTTCTAAATCTTCTTTTGAAACTTTTTCTGGATGCGAAAAATCAAATCTTAATCTTTCTGCTGTTATGTTTGAACCTTTTTGATGAACATGACTACCTAATACTTCCTTTAATGCAGCATTAAGTAAATGTGTTGCAGTATGATATTTTGTTTCGATTTCAGAATTTCCAGAAAGTCCTCCTTTAAACTTACCTTTTGAAGCTGTTCTAGATAATTCTTGATGTGCTTTAAATTTTTCTTTAAATCCTTCAGTATCAACAGTAAGTCCTTTTTCTTCAGCAAGTTCTATAGTAAGTTCGATAGGAAAACCAAATGTATCATACAATCTAAATGCTACATCTTTATTTATTTTATTATTTTCTATTTTCTTTATTTCTTTTTCAAATTCTTTTAGACCCTTTTCTAGTGTTCTATTAAATTTTATTTTTTCATCTTTTAGAACTTCTATTACTACATTTTTATTTCTTTCAAGTTCTGCATAATACTTTTTATATTCTTCTATAAAGCATAGAGCTATTTCTTCTTCCCAATTACTATTTATATCAATATTTAAGTTTTTAGCATGTCTAATAGCCCTTCTTATTAGTCTTCTAAGTATATAACCTTGATCAGTATTCGAAGGCTTTATACCGGCATCATCACTTGATATAAATACTGCAGTTCTTATATGATCTAGTATTATTCTCATTGATTTTTCATTGTCTTCATATGGTAATCCTGATATTTCTAACAGCTTTTCTCTAGCACTATCCCAAATACTAGTCATATAGTTATCATCCTTGTTTTCAAGAACTGCTACTACTCTTTCGTAGCCCATACCTGTATCTACATTTTTCTTAGGAAGCTCAGTAAATTTCCCGTCTTCATGTTTATAATGATCCATGAATACATCATTCCATATTTCTACCCATCTATCATCTTCAGGGTCATATTTATCTGGAATAGGATCTTCACTTCTAAAGTAAAACATTTCTGTATCTGTCCCGCATGGTCCTGTTTCTCCTGCAATCCAGAAGTTATCTTCTTTTCCTAAAAAAGCAATTCTTTCTTCTGGTATTCCTAAACCTTTCCAAATCTCAAGCGATTCTTCATCACGAGGAAGATCTTCATCACCTTTAAAAACTGTTACTGCTAAGCGTTCTACAGGGATATTTAATACTTCTGTTAAAAATTCAAAACTCCAAGAGATTGCTTCTTTTTTAAAATAATCTCCTAAAGACCAGTTACCTAACATTTCAAAAAAAGTGTGATGAGTCTTATCTCCTACTTCTTCTAAATCGTTAGTTCTGATGCATTTTTGATAATCAACAAGTCTTGTTCCTGCAGGATGAATCTCTCCCATTAAGTATGGAATTAAAGGTTGCATTCCTGCAGTGTTAAATAAAACAGAAGGGTCATTTTCTGGAACTACTGGTGCGCTTTCTATTTGTTTGTGACCCTTGCTTTCAAAAAATTCTATATATTTGTCTTTTAAATCTTTTGCGTTAGATTTTTTCATTTTAAACACCTACTTCTTTTATAATGTCTACAGCTTTTTGCTCTAATTCTTCTAAAGTGCCATTGTTATCGATTACATAATCATAATCAGTATAATTATCAAGAGCTGTTTCAGTTATGTTACTTTTTTGACTTTGATTTAATTCTTCACTATCTCTTGATATTTTTATAGTTACTACTTCATCATATTTTTCTTTTACTTTTTCTATTTCTACTGGGAATCTTACATCTGAAACAATAAATGTATCATAAAAATATGATAATACTTCTAAATCTTGAACTAATCTATTTATATGAAAATTTTGATCTATTTTGTTTCTAATTATATCTGTTCCTAGATGTATTAATAAATCTCTAGGTTTTGTTTCTTCTTCTCCATCCCATCCAAAATACTTCATAGCATAATACTTTATATACTGACCTATTTGTACTTTGCATGGCTTTTTGTTTTCCAAGTGGTTTATTATAAAATCCGCTAAAGTGTCTTTACCACTTCTAGCTTTACCACATATCATTATCACTTTCATCTTATGCTTCCTCTTGAACTTTCCCTTTAACAATTCTATCTTTTATTTTATATCTATCATTAAAAAATATAATTAGTACTTTTGTACAAGCAATTATTGGTGTTGCTATAATCATACCTATAATATTAAAGAAATATCCAAATACTAGTAACCCTATCATGATAGTTACTGGATGAAGTTTCATGGTTTTTCCCATAATAAGTGGTTGTAATAATAATCCATCTATTTGTTGAGATACAAAAGCTATAACTATTGCTAGTATTCCTACTAACGGACTAACTGTAAATCCTACGATTGCTGCTATGGCTCCTCCAACCCAAGGACCTATATATGGAATTATATTTGTAACCCCACATATCAAGCCAAATAACATTGGTGAAGGAAGACCCGCTATGGCAAATAGTATAGTTGTAATTATTGCTACTATTAATGCTATTAATAATGTTCCTTGTACAAAATCTTTACATGTATCATCTAAATCATGAGCAAGTTTCATTACATCTTTCTTTTGATTTTCGGGAACTAGATTAAATACTTTTTTCATGCCCTCAAAATCTATTAATAAATAGAATCCTACTATTAAACTAAGTAGTAATGTTCCTACACTTGAAACAATTGAACTAACTCCATTAATTATAGTTGTAGGAAGTGATGTTGTAAGATTTGAACCAAAGTTTTGTAACGAATCATATACTTTGTCTTCAACTGTACTAAAATCAAATCCTGTTGAACTGAGTTTTTCAAATCCATCTTTGGCAAAATTACTTACATGTAAAAACATGTTTGGTATTATTTCTACGAATTCATAAATTTGTTTATATAACATTGGTACCATAAACTTTATAACTAAAAACACTAACACTAAAAACATCGAAAATACAAATACAGATGCTAGTGATCTGTTTATATTCTTTTTAGTTAAGAATGTTACCAATGGATTTAACAGCCAAGCTATTACAATACCTATAAATAAAGGTGCTACAACTCTTAAAACCCCAAGAATTGTTTTCCCTACACTAAGCCTTGTTAAGAGTACTATTGCTAATAATATACTTGCTAATATTATAGTTACATATAAAACTTTTAATATTTTTCTTCCTAAAAGAATAACTTGGTTTAAGTTTTCAATATCAATTTCTTCTTTTTTTCTTTTCATCATAAATAATCACCATTTAAATTGTACCAAAAAAATGGTTAAAAATAAAGAAAATATGTAATAAAAAAGCACCTTTTTATAAGGCACTTTATATTTTATTATTTATAAATTCTATTTTTTCTTCATCTTTTTATATATGAAGTATCCTCCAACCCCTACTAAAGCTAATCCTGATGCCACACCAAGAATTAATACATTACTTGCAGTATCTGGTGTTGGTATAACTGCTTCTGGTTCTTCTGGATTAACAGGATCAACAGGAGTAACAGAAGAATCAGGTACATAAACCGGATTTTCTAATTGATTTAGGCTAATTGATCTTCCGTTATCATATCTTATATTAGCATTATTTAAAACTTTTACTGCTGCTTCTTTATTTACTTTGCCACTATATGATAATACTACTGTTGCTTTTGCTGGTATAGTAATTGTGAATTTTAGCTTGTTATTACCATTGCTATCTACTTCTTGATTATCAGCTGCAGTTATTTGTCCTGTATTAACAACTGCATCTTTGTTATAAGTTAAACCTCTTGAAAGAATATCTGTTACATAAGCAGTAACTATTTCATTTTTTACATTAGTTAGAGTAATTTGATATTTGATATCATCTCCAACCTTTACTTTTTTACCGTCATAACCATCATTAGGCATTGGAGCATAGCATTTACTCGGAAGTGGATTTTCTAGTTTTGCTAATTCATGTCTGGTGTTATCTGCCATTATACTAGCTTGGTTTTGCACCTTATTTATTCCTGCAGCACATTGATCACTAGCATCTACTTTAACACTATATGTAAGAGTCCCACTTGATGCTGTTGTATTCCATGTAAGAACTGTTTCACCAGTTCCTCTGTCTGGTGTTATTGTTGGCTCTCCAATATTAGACGATCCTTGTATATATTGTAATCCTTTACTTATGCGGTCTGTTATTGTTATGTTTCCATTTCCACCCTTCCATTTTATATCATATACAATAGTGTCCCCATTTTTTACTAGTGCGTGATCAAAGCCATTAGGAGTATCACAATTATATTCTTTTGAAGCGGAAAAACCTTCAACTTCCCATATTACAAACTTTTGTTTGCCACTTGTAGGGTTAGCTCTATAAACTTTAAAATTATCTGGAACTTGAATATTGTTAAAAGTTTCTAAAAGTCTAGAGTATTCCCCTTCTACATATTCTATTGCAGCTGAACCATGGCCTTCAGCATAAGCTGTTCCCCAGTTTGTTCCTTGATTTGTTCTTTGAATAAAAACTGTAGCGAGTCTAGCATATGTCCAAAGTTTTGGATCGTTATCATTTGTTGGAGCACCTGGTACAACATCACCTTTTTTATCAGTAATCCATTTATTAGTATATATATAGTAAGCAACTTTAGCCAATAATTGATCATGGGCGATTTCTGTTACAGTTGCTTCCCCATCATTATCGGCTTCTACACCAGCTTCACCACAAGTTCCCATCATACCGTCAGCTTCGAATAAATAAGCTCCTGTATACGGTTTAGTATGTGTATAAGTAACCGTATCACCAGTATTTATTGCCTTAACATTTGATGTTGCTAAGCATAATAACAACATTACAAAACTTATAAATACTATTCTTAATTGTTTCATGGTTATCCCTACTTTCTTTTACTATATTACAATTTTAGTGTATCTTAAATACTACTAATTGTCAAGAAACCAATTTGTAAAATGTAAACATTTTAATGTTACTTTACAAATTCGACATTTTTATTCATTAAATCCATAAACCACTAATTCTTTACGGTATATACTGTCCTTAATTAATTCACATAAAAAAGGATATCTATGATATCCCTTGTTTTAGTTTTTATGCTTTTTTATATTTTCTATAGATAAAGTATCCTCCAACACCTACTAAAGCAATTCCTGATGCAATACCTAGTATAGCGACATTACTACCTGTATCTGGAGTTGGTATATATTTTTTAGGAATATATATAGGATTTTCTAGTTGATTTAAAGCCACTGTTCTTCCATTATCATATTTTACAGATGCATTATTCAATACTTTTACTGCTGCTTCACTATTTACTTTTGCACTATATACTAATTCTACCTTTGATTTTGCAGGTATATTAATTGTAAACTGTATTTTTGTATTTTGGTTACTATCTACACTTGGAGATGAAACATTAGTTATTGCACCTGATGAAACAGTTGCATCTTGATTATATGTTAATCCTTTTGAAAGGATATCTGTCACTACTGCAACAACTGCTTCATTTTTTACATTATTAAGTGTAATTTGGTATTTTATATTATCACCTAATTTTACTTTTTTATGATTATAACCATCATTTGGCATAGGTGCGTAACATTTTTTTGGAAGTGGATTTTCCAATTCTGCCAATTTATATGGCTTATTATCGACTGTCATAGTTGCGTTGTTTTGAACTTTATCTATTCCCATAGCACATGGATCATTAGCTTCCACTTTAACAGCATATGTTAATGTTCCTTTTGTTTCAGTGGTGGTCCAAACAAGTGTAGATGTGCCATCAGAATTCTTAGTTACAGTAGGCTCTCCAATTGTCGCTGAACCTTTTATATAACTTAACCCTTTACTTAAAATATCTGTTATAGTCATTGTTCCAGTTCCGTTTTCCCATGTTATGTCATATTGAATTGTGTCTCCATTTTTAACTAATGAATGATCTATACCATTTGGAGTATCACAGTTATATTCTTTTTTTGCAGAAAAAGGATTTACTCTCCACACTACAAATCTTTGTGACTCATCTATAGGTTCACCTTTGAATATTTCAAAGTTTCCTGGAACTGGAGTTGTACTCCACTCTGGATGGCTTGCCTTTAATGCGTCTGCTCGTTCATGGCCTTCATCTGCATTTTCACTCAAAGTTCCAGCAAGATCTTGTAACAAAAACTCTAATGATCTAGATTCATAGTAATAATGGCTGCCCTCATTAGTACCTAGTCCTTCTGCATAACCTAAATGTAATCCAAAAAAGTATGCAGCCTTTGCTATATCAGAATCATTATCTAGTTTAGTCATTTTAGCAGTACCAGATTCTGTTGCTGGGTTACCATAATCAATACATGTCCCCATATAATTTTCGACAACGAATTTTATTGGACCGCTTGATTGATCTTTGTGTGAAGTATACTCTGATGTTCCATTGTCAGTTATAGCATAAACATTTGGAAGCAATAAAAATGATAAAAATCCTAAACAAATTACCATCAATATCGTCTTCATTTTTTTTAATAATAAATATTCCATATCTTTAATCACCTGTTTCTCCTATTCTTATCTATATTAAGAATAATTCATTTTTGCTTAAAAGTCAATTATTCTCTATTGTCATTTTGATTTTTTTATGTTTTTTTTATATAATATCATCGGATGTGATTTATATGTTTAAATATGGCAATTCTAATAAAAAATATCATACTTTAGATTATTATTATAAGAATAAATATGGGTGTAAAGTGTTTAAAGTTACTTTGGATTTAGGTTTGTCATGCCCAAATATAGATGGCACTAAAGGATACGGGGGATGTATTTACTGTAAAGCTGGTAGTAAAAGCATTTTAAACAAAGAAAATAAACCTTTGAAAAAACAATTTGAAGAAGTGAAAAGCATTCTTCATAAAAAATGGAAAAGCGCTAAATACATTGCATATTTTCAAAACAATTCAAATACTTATGGTGATTTGAACTATTTAAAAAAATCTTTTGAAGAAGTTCTTACATATGATAATGTTGTAGGAATTAATATAGCAACAAGAGCTGATTGCATAAGTGATGAATGTTTAAATTATCTAATTGATTTAAACAATAGAACTGATTTAGTTATTGAGCTTGGTCTTCAAACTATTCATGATCAAACTGCAAAGATTATTAATAGAGGTCACTCTTTAAAAGAGTTTGAAGATATGTATAAAAGGCTTAAAAAATGCGGCATTAAAGTTGTTGTACATATTATAAATGGGCTCCCATATGAAACTAAGGAAATGATGTTAGATTCTGTAAAATACTTAAATAAATTAAAAATTGAAGGTATTAAAATACATATGTTACACATTTTAAAAGATACAGCACTTGAGAAAATGTACAATAAAGAAAAATTTCATGTCCTTTCTAAAAAAGAATATATTGACATAGTATGTGATCAGCTAGAAAACCTAAATGAAGATGTGGTAATACATAGAATTACTGGTGATCCTATAAAAGATGATTTAATAGAACCGCAATGGTTAACTAAAAAATTTACTGTTTTAAATGATATTGATAAAGAATTAAGAAAAAGAAATACTTATCAAGGTTTTAATTTAAGTATTTTAAATAAGTCTAGATCTTTGATGGAAAAAAACTTAAAAAATAATGACGTTGTAATTGATGCTACTACTGGCAATGGAAAAGATAGTGATTTTTTATTAAACATAGTTAATAATGGTTATTTGTTTGGATTTGATATTCAAAAAGAAGCGATAAATAACACTAATAATTTATTAAAGAATAAGTATGATAATTATAAACTATATAACAAAAGTCATGAAAACATGGATAAAATTTTAAAAAATTACATTGGTAAAATAAGTTTAATAGTTTTTAATTTAGGTTATCTTCCTAAAGGTAACAAAGAAATTACTACAGAGAGTAATAGTACTATAAAAGCTATAAAAAATAGTTTTAAACTATTGAATAAAAAAGGACATATAGTTGTTACTATATATCCTGGTCATCCCGAGGGATTAAAAGAAAGTAAATTAATTAAAAAAACTTTTGATAATGAAAACTATATATACAATGAATATCATAATACTGATAATGAAACTGCTCCTTATGTTATAGATATAAAAAAAGAGATTAAGTAAAAGCTTAATCTCTTTATATCATAGATTTTCTGGTAAATACAGACACATCTTTATTTACATAAATATATACTTTACCTTCAAGTATTGTTTTTATAAAACCAAGTCCATCTATAACAATATCTTCATGATATTTTAAATCTATTTCTTTTCTAGATAGTTCTTTTAAATTATCGTGTCTTTTACCATTTATTCTTTTAATATTTATATCATTAGATACAAATACTGTAAAACTATTTCTGTCGCCTTCTATGTAATCAACTCTTAAGAAATCTTCGAACAATAGGGCTTGTCCTCTTTTTATTTGATAAGTTCTTGGTTTTATAGTACTATGTGATGATATTTTTTTTATGCTTTTTTCACTTATATAATTAATAATATTATAAGAATCTACTAAACCTGGTGTATCTATTAAAAGGAAATCATTAAATGGTACTTTTATTTCATCTAATGTTGTGGAAGGCATACTAGAAATGGTTATATCGGAGATATTAATGGAATAGTTATCTATTATTTTATTCATAAGAGTACTTTTTCCAGCGTTAGTATTTCCTATAACATACACTTCTTTTGATGATCTATGCTTTTTTATCAATCTCATAAGCTTATCAAGATTATAGTTTTTGTTTGCACTTATTACTACTTGATCTACAAATACATCATCATAATTGTCTTTTATATATTTTTCTATTTTTTCATCTGATACGGAGATTGGTAATAGATCTTTTTTATTTAAAACTAATATTACTTTATTCTTTAATAAATATTGTTTTATATCCTCCAAATGTTCAGGGATAGATAACAAATCTACTACATATAAAACTAATGATTTGGTGTTGCCTACATTCTTTATTATTTCTAAATATTCATCATTTGTTTTAGCAACGACTTGATATTCACCATAGTTTTTTAATCTGAAGCAGCGTCTACATAAATCATTAGTTAAATCGTTAGTATAACCTTCAAGTAACATGTTGTTATCTTGAAGTCTTGCTCCACAACCTTTACAGTATTTAATCATAATAACTACCCCTTTTCATTTTATTTTTCTTCATAATTATATTTTCAACAACTCTATTTAATCTAGTTAATAACCATTCATCATAGTTTATTGGATCAATAAGAATAGAGAAATAATTCATTCTTTTACTTCCTAAAACATCTGTTAGTACCTGATCGCCTATCATAGCTGTTTCACTAGTTTTTATACCACCAAGTTTTAATTTTTTAAAACCTCTTTTAAATGGTTTTATACTGCCTTTTATATATGGAACTTCTAATTTGTCACAAATCTTTCTTAATTTGCTTTTATGTATACTATTTGAAACGACATAAATATTAAAGTTCTTTTTTATTTTTTTAAATAGTTCTACTGTTTCTTTTTTGATTTCATAGTTTCCTTTTTCAATTAATGTATTGTCAAAGTCAAATAGTAATACTTTTATACCTTTAGTTTTTAATTTGTTATAATTTATAGAAAATATATCTTTTTTATACATATCGGGAATAAACATATTCATAGTATCACCACTTTAATTATATCAAATATATCGATAAAAATCATTAAAAATATTGATTTCCATATAAAAAGAGTTAAATTAATTATTTAACTCTTTTTAAGTGGTTGTACCGGTTCTGTTATATGACTATTATAATCTCTGTAGAGATTCTGCTTTGTTTCCCCCCTCTATATTGAAGGTGATCTTATATTTGTTTATTATTTGTTTTTCGTCTTATAACTAAAAATATCGGCGATTAGAGAAATAGACCTATATCATATTTCTTTCTAATATATTTAAGTATTATATATTATTTTATATATTTTGCAAACTCATAGTATTCTTGTTCAAGATCGTATACTGTAGATTCTTTCATAAGTTTAGAGTTTTTAAAATACAAAGCTTTAGGATAAAAATTTGAAACTCTATAATTATCAATTATGTACTTGTCAATCAAACTTCCTTCATCACTTCTAAGATCTATTATATCGTAAGTAACGTTTGAAATATATTTCGATGCATAATGACTAATAGTTTCTCGTTGATTTTCATCTGATAATATAAACAAAACATACTTTGTTTTAATATTTTCTTTTATTTTATTAAGATTTGTGTTTTCATTTATTTTTTTAATTGTTATAACGCCATATTTGTTCAGAAAATCAATTAAATTATAGTAATCAGGATCAGATGTAGCAGAAATGAATTTGCCGTCTTTATATACTACAAAAATTTCTTCACTAGAATCATTAATTAAATACTCAAGTGAGTTTTCCTTTATAACACTATCGAAAAAACACTTTTGTTGTAAATTCATCTTTTTGGATGATATTAATTCTAAATCACTATACTCTGATGTCAATCTTTCAACTTTATTATTACCATTATATTCGTTATTTTTTACAATATGAATGACAAAGTTGTTTTTGGCATTTTGTTTATTTTTTATTCTATCGCAGATGTTTGCAGTATTGAATTTCTTTTTTGATATAGTTTGAATTTTTGGATATAGTATCAAAGCAACAATTACTATCAAGACTATAATAATTATCATAAAAATATTTTTTTTTCTCATATTATACCTCTTCAACATTAATTCGCTTTTACCATGATATATGGTCTATAATCAAGCGTGAATTGTTTATCGCTTGGGGCATCATAAGTTGTTCTTGATTTGCATGTATCAGAATCATTATTTCGATATACTCTGTTGAATAGTTGAAAGCCATCAGCTGCAGTACCATGCCAACCATTTTTGGTACATTTATCTGCTGGAGCTGTATCTGCGTTGCATACGGCAGAAGTGTTTCCGGCAAAGCTTACAGCATATAATCCATCATCATTATTAATAGCGTATGATACCCCGTTAGACCATCCTGTTCCGCTATACTCATTTTTATACACAAATACCTTATTACTACTACTATAACTGGTTGACCTAGAAATAATTACTCTCTTGCCATTTCGATTACCACCACCACATATATAGTATGTGTTTTGTACAGCATTTTCCATATAATGAGAAGCTTCGTGAGTTTTTGCTGTAGCTACAACATTACCACTACTATTTACTGTATATTCATAATTTGTACGAATCATACAAAGTCTTTCAGTATCAGTTTGACAATCTCTGCCAACAATATTGTTATCGCTATAGGTATTATATAAAGTGTGTTTAAAGCCATTTGTAGACCAATAATCATTTACTGAGTTTTCCGCACCCTTTGTACCATTAGTAAATGTAATAGTTCCAGAAGTTTCTGCAGTACTATATCCAGTTCCAGAAATGGGTTTAATTCCTGCATCCAAAACTAACTCGGAGTTGCTACTATAGAGTACTGTTGTGTTTGTCACATAGTTACTTTCATTTCTTCCAACGTTATATCCATTAGTATAAGCATGTTTTGTTCTGCTGTATTTATAACGTTTATATGCATTATAGAATTTAGAAGAAGATACCCAATACGAATTCTCTGCTTCGTAACCACGAGATATTCCCGAATCAGTACCATAGTTAACAATACAATTTGCTGCCAAAGCATCTTTGCTTATTGCTTTTTGGTTTAAAAATGTATCAACTTTTGTTTTTGCCTCCGAATATGGTCCTTGACTATAAGAACCATTATATGCTAAATAGACATTCCCACCTGAAACACTTACTACTGTCCACTCTCTATCAGCATATGTTACCGTACTATTTACTGATATAGTCCCAGATATTGTTTTGTTACAATTTACTGTTAGTGTGCCTTTTACCAATGTAATATTATAATTACTTTGAACTTGATTACCTGTACTTGTTTTCGTTATTGTTGCTGAACATGTTTTATCAGTACTTCCTGATGATTTTCGACTTCCAGAACAAGTACATGCTAATGTTTGCCCACTAGCTAAACTTCCACTTGTTATGCTGCATGTGTTATTAGCAGTTAAATCTGTATCATCAAATGTTTTACTTTGACTTGTTGCTGTTACTGTTATTGATTTTTTTGCTATTGTACAAGATAATGTCTTTGCTGTATATGATCCATCACTCCATGCGTAGTTAGCATTTGGTGTCACCGTTACTGTATATGTATTTGCTGCTTCTTGACTATTATTTGAATAACTTACATAATCTCCACCACTTGCTAAGGTTTGTGAGGAACCATTATATGTTAGACTGTTACAGCTTCCTATTGTTGCTGTTCTGACTCTATTGATTGTTAATGTTCCTTTTGTAAATGATAATGTATAGTTACTTGCAACAAAGCCAGTCCCATTTGTTAATGCTAATGTCCCCTGTGTTATATCATATGTTCCTGCATTACTTGTTTTTGTTGCTGAAGTTGTTAGAGAACCTGTAAACGCTGGTGTTTGTCCAGTTACTGCTCCAGTTGATGTGTATGTAAGTGCTGGATTATCTGCTCCATATGTTTTTGATTTACTAGTTGCTGTTACTGTTATTGTTTTCGGATTTATCGTTATCGTTCTTGAACCGCAATCTTTTGTATTGTGATTTTGATCTCCTTTTATTTGCACATATACTGTTGTTGTTCCTGTATCTGTTCTTGTTGGGTTTGTTGGTGTCCATGCACCTGTTGTTGATGTTCTATATTCAATACTTCCGCCACTATATCCTGTAGCTGTTATCGTATGACTTGATCCATCATATACCCCTGTATAATTTGTAAATGTTGTTGGGCATATTGCATCTACTTTATTTATTGTTAATGTGTTTGATGTATTTGTTAATGTATAGTTTGCACATTTTCCTCTTCCTCCTGTTACACTTGAACAGCTTGCTGTTACTGCTTGCGTTCCTGCATTTGTTATTGAGTTATTACTTATACTTAATGTCATTGTTTCTTCTGTTATTCCAGTTGCTGCACTTGCTGTTGTGTTATGTGGTTGTCCATTGTAATCCCACTTTACTGTTCCCCATGTTACTGCTATACTCTTTGGATTTATTTTCCATATAATATTCTTCGGTGTTAAGCTCTCATCACTCCATTTATGATTTTGATCTAACGTACAAGTTTGGGTATGATTTCCAGCATCAACTGCTGTAGTTTCTCCTGAAGGAGTTGAGCCAGTTGGACATCCTATTAGACTTGCTTGTAATACCCCATTATATGTCTTATCAGATGGCGCTGCTGGCGGATCAATTGGTTTTCTGGTTATTGTTATTGTTTTGCTTCCACAATCTTGTGAATTATAATATACATCTCCTGATACTGCTCTTACATATACTGTTTTTGTTCCTACATTTGTTAATTTTGGTGCTGTTGTTGTCCATGTTCCATTAGCACCATCTTTATATTCTAACCTTCCTCCATTACCTACGAAACCATCATTTCCCATTATTATTCCGTGGTCTGTTCCATCATATGGGGCATTATAGTCTCTTAATGTTGGACATTTAACTGTTGCTTTTTCTTCTGATACTATTACTTTTACTATTCCCGTTCTTTCATTGTCTGTTTCTGATCTATCTTTTACTTTTACTTGTAATTCGTATTCTCCTATTGGTTTTCCTGCTGGTATTGTTATTCTTCCTCCTGTTGATACTGCCATATCTGATGGCCCTGTTACTTTTTCATATGTATATGGCCCTACTCCACCATGTACTGATGTTATATTTCTTGTTTGTGTTTCTGTACTATAAAATACATTTATTGTTTGACCATCAAATGTTAATGCTGTTGCATTTGTGTCTTTTAACCATACTGCATATATATTATATATTTCTTGAGTTGCTTTACTTGTTTCTTCTATCCAATTTCCATTCCCTTTGTCATCCGTGTTCCATCCTTGAAATGTATATCCTTCTTTTACTACTTCTGGTAATACTCCATATTCTTCTCCAGAAATTGCTATTTTACTTACATATTCATCGTGTTCTTCCCATCCATTATTGTTTGTAAGCTGTCCACCATTATAATGAGCATTTAATGTGAATTTTCCATCACATGTACGCCTATCGGTAGTAAAATAATATAAACTCTCTCCTTGGTTATCTTTTATGATATATCTTTCGTCTCCTGTTGTTCCTATTGATTTTACATTCTTTCCACATTTTATTCTTGCATAATATTCATATTTATTTTGTTTAGTTTTTACTATCATTAAA
>JAEEGL012522279.1_pt1 | contig 21491 bp, 23 predicted proteins | sample 9134231 | NCBI WGS metagenome assembly JAEEGL01 (sample SAMN16246548, study PRJNA631951) | gut metagenome | biome: gut microbiome; feature: rumen; material: fiber-attached | host: Bos | place: Iran: Karaj | collected 2018-10
ATGACATCCTCAATGCAGTGAGTGTCGAAAAAGTTTTTCACCGGGTCATAATTAGTCGGCGCGGCTATTATCACAAAATCCGCGTCCTTATATGCCGTTGCGCCGTCAAGAGTTGCGGTAAGTCTCAGCGTCTTCTCCGCAAAAAACTTCTCGATGTACTCGTCCTGGATTGGGGAGATACGCTTGTTGATTTTCTCGACCTTTTCGGGGATAACGTCAACGGCAGTAACGTCGTGGTGCTGCGAGAGCAATGTCGCCATAGAAAGGCCGACGTAGCCTGTGCCGGCGACGGAGATTTTTAGGGGGTTCATATCTTTTTATCAACGTTTAAACCGCCTTGCGGCGGATTTATTTTTAAACAAAAAATACCGTGAATTATGAATGAATTACCGTAAATTATTCGAGATATTTTGCGTTGTTGTCCTCAAACCAATCCTTAATTGTTTCTTCAAAAGTCCACTGGAACAGGAAGCCGTTTCCTGTTTAATCTTCTTGTTAAAAATGGAGCTTATTGATACGAGCGAGGGGGGAGGACTTTCCCAATTCATTGTACACCTCATTCATTTTTTCCATCATCTTTGGAATCGTAAAATTCTCCGCAACCCTTTCGTGTGCGGCCTTGGCGTATTTTGCTGCCAGTGCATCGTCTGTAAGAATTGTGTCAATGGCGGCTGCGAATGCCTTTGAATCACGATTAGGACATTCAATGCCAGTTATCCCGTTGAGATTCACCCAATTGACGCCGCTCCCTTCAATTGTAAAAGTAACGGCGGGAGTATAACAATACATTGCTTCTGCAAGAGCGACACCAAATGCCTCATTTTTGGTAATAGATGGAAATGCAAAAACATTGGCTGCATAATGATATTGCAGCAATTCCTCGTCTGTCAGCCTTCCAACAAAGAATACGCGCTTCGATTTGCAAGACGACTTAATCTTTTCAGTCAGAGGTCCATTGCCCGCTATCAAAAAAACGCAATCAGATTTTACAAATTTCTCAGCGTCAATTAAATAAGGAAGACCTTTGTATTCGATATGCCTTCCTACAAAGAAAACAATTTTCTTGTGATTGTATTTCTCCTTCAATTGTTCAATTACTAATCTCGTCATTGTCGGAAAGATTAAATTTTGATTCGTCCATGGCATTAGGGACAATCCGAATTTTATCCTTGAAAGGCTGTAATGGCAGCGAGAATTCAGCATAGCAAGGACTTGTACAAACAACGATGTCTGCCCTTTTTAGCAATGCAGTTTCAATGGGCTTGATAAAACGGTATATCACAGACTGTTTGATAATATCCATGTGCCAATGCACAATCAGTTTCACGTCTTTGGGTATCAGCATCAAAAGTATTGATGCCGGAAATGGATTTGCCCAATGGAATTGTATTACATCAGGCTTAAACTCTCGCAATACTTTCTTCATCATTGAAAAATATCTCAACGACAATGCCTGCCGCGAAATGTTAAGCCTATTGCCTACTCGATAGACACTGATGCCATCAACCTCATCGGTAATGTTCTTTTTCCCATCATTGAAACATAATATGGCGACTTCATGATTTTGTGTGTTGTCTGCGATGTATTTGCAGATGTTTTCCACGCCGCCGATATAGGGGAAGTAGTATTTGGAGATATGGAGGATGCGCATATAATAGAATATTATATGTAATGTATAATTTATCTTTGTTGTAGATAATAATAGTTATGTGTGATATATTTTACATAAATTTAAATAAAAACAAACTCTTTAATTTGAATCCTTAATATAAAAATGTTTTAATCCTTCAACGAAAGTAATAGAAAAATAAGTTTTATAGAGCAACGTGTCCCATTGCTTTGCGAACTGATACTACGGGAAGTCCGAGTTGCTTTACAAGTATCTGAATTTTGGGACGTTGAGCCGCCGTAATCCGTACTTCGTAGATTTCGTCGGATTTGTCGTCTGCTTCGGCATAAATTTGATGCAGCAAATCCTGGAGTTCATTTGCTATTTCAGAAGAAGGGTTGCCACTAAGTGCTTTTGCCACAAGCCGTTCTGCTTCCCTAAGTTTTCCACATTGGAGTGCGAGACTCGCTGCACTGCGGTACAATATCGACAATCCTGGTTCTGGATTGTGAAGAAAATCTGCAAGAAGTGCCGCCTCCTGCTCCTTTTCAAAGGCCATTGCATAATAACGACAAGCATCTTCCTTCCCGTCGGCACGTGCGGCGGCGATGTCTCCCTGCAAGGCTAAATCCATTGCCTCATTATGTAATGTCCTTATGTCTTTCATCCTTTTTGTGTCTTTTGTTTGAACTGTGCCTGTGGTGTTTTTAGTTCCACTATTGAGATGTACGCCGGCATATTGGACGAGTCGGAAATATCTGTCTGCCGTGATTTTTGCTCAAATCTTGCTCTCAATGTATTGGAACGTTTTCCCTCGCTGATACCCGATATTTCCAAACGAGCCTTGGGGGTATAAAAGAAGTCGTCTTTATAGCCAAGCATATAATCAATCCTGTGCCTTTGCGCGAACGTTCTATTACCGTATAATCAGTGAGTTTTAAGGCAAGTAATACGCTGATACACACGGCTGAGCGTTCAATGGAGCATTGTCTGTCGGCGTATGTCCTGTCAAGTACGTCGTCGAAACTGTCTGTCCATACCAAACTAACATCGACATCTCTTTCGCCAGACAACTTTAATGTTGTTGGTGACGAATGTTTGTGCCGATGAAGTTCCACCACGCAGTTTTCGTGGAGATTAGTTCCCTCCACCGACGATATGCCAGGCAATCCCTTCAATATGTCCGATAATTCCAACTTATCCATAGCGGTACAATATTACGGATTTTTTTTTATTTGACAAAATTTTTTTCAAATAAAATATTTTATGCTGGACAGCGAGTCGATGATTATTTCCACAAACCAACGGCTGTTTTGCCCTCTTCAACATCTTTCAGAACTAAAGCATGTGCTCCTATTTTGGCATTGTTACTTATTTTAACGTTGCCCAATATCGTTGACTTAACGCCTATTAAAACATTGTCGCCAATGTATGCAAGATTGTGAAACTCACCTTCTTTTTCAGTAGAACCAATCGTTACACCTTGGTATATCGAACAATGTTCTCCTATTGATGTTTCCTTATGGATGACAATGAAATATGGATGAGGCAGGTTTAATGTGACGATGGCATTTAATGTGCGGAAGCTGTCGGGATGGATTTCACATAAATACCCACATTGAATTATCAGTTTTCGCAATACTTTGAAAAAGAACTTGATACGACATTTTTTCTCGAAGTACAACAAAGTTTTTATGATTCTGCTATGGAATGTGCTGTGTTTGATGATGTATCTTAAATCTTTAAACATCATTTCGAATTGTATTTATAATTGTATCTGCAACATGTCGATAACTGAATCTTTCTTGTAGAGCATCTTTTGAATCATTTATATTATTATTTCGTTTCAAATTCAGCATTGCATTGGCCAAGTCATCAATATTGCCAACTTGGAAAAATGTAACTGGTAAATCTCCATATAACTCTTTAAATACTTGAATATCAGATAATATTACATCCGTACCCAAATACAATGCTTCCAACGGTGGCAGACCAAATCCCTCGTATAACGATGGTTGAATCAATGCCTTTGCCTCAGAAATCAGTTGCAACAACTTTTTATCAGTAACCCATCCCGTAAACTCTATTTCTTGAATATTGTTGATTAACGAAGTTAGTTCACTGTCAGAAGTTCTGAATTTTTCATTGCTACCAACAATTAATAATTTTGATGATAATCCCTTCCCTTTTGCATTTTTATATGCTTTAACAAGCGTATGTAATCCTTTGTGTCTCTTGATGTTGCCAACGAAAAGGAAGTAGTCTTTTTTTTCTATATTTCTTTCGGTGTAATTAATTATGGTCTTTGGAACACCGTTGTATGCCACCATTATATCCTTTAGGGTCGAGAAATGATGCAAAATCCTGTCCTTGGAAAAGTGTGAAACGGTGAATATTTTTTCGGAAAGTTTTATTGCTCGCTTATAATAAAACTTTCTTACCATTTTTCCAATTGTAGAAACCAATCCCTCTACATCCAAAAAAACGACATCATGTATTGTAGAATAAATTGGCACATTTATTCCGCCAGGAATGTTAATGTATGGCGTGAAAAATGCATCGCATTGATTAATATTTTCTACAGGAAACTTTATCAATTCTTTGACGGAAAAAGGTTTTATGTCTGCTCCTATGATTTTGACATTGTCGGTCTGCTTGAATCGTGAATCACGATTGCAGATTAAGACATATTTGTTGTCAGGATAATATTGTAACAAACAGTCAATGATGTTGTCTATGTATGTTCCTATGCCGGATTTTTGTGAGAAACGGCAATCGATGGCGAGGCGCATATTGTTTAATTATATTTTCCAAATATCTTGTTTATATTTGTTATTTTTCCCTTTGAAACAAGGTAATGACCAAAAAATATACAGTAAAACTTGCATGATTAATGCGGTCAAAAAATTTTTACTGTATTTTTGATATTTTATTTTTGAGAGTTCTGCGTATATTTTCTTTAACGAAGTATAATCGTTCAAATCTCCCGTTCCTTTTTTGGATGACATACCATCTAAATGGATAATTTTGGGACTATTTATTAAAAAGATATTAAATCCATGCTTTTTTATTTGTTTTTGTAAAAAAACTTCCTCATAATACATAAAAAATCTTTCATCAAAATATGCAAAAATATTATTTTTTATAAACAAATCCGCTCCTGTAATATATTCTGGTTTCGCTATATATTCACTTATGTTTTGCCTACAATATTTAATACGTAACGCCCAACAGATAAAAAAAATTATTATTTTTCCAAATAATCCGATAATTTCTCTAAACCTTCTTGGAAAATAGCCGCCAGAATGTATAATATTCCCCTTTTCGTCTTGTAATACTCCTCCTAACGCACCTATCGAATCTTTATTGGGAGCACCTTCCCAATACTCAAAAAAGCATTTGACAGCATTATTTAAAAGAATCGTATCACTATTAAGATAAAAGATATATTTGCCTTTTGCTATTTTCAATCCTCTATTATTTGCTGCTCCGAATCCTAAATTTGCATTATTTTCAATTAAAATAACTTGAGGAAATTCTTTTTTTATCATTTCAATAGAACCATCAGTTGAACCGTTGTCAGACACAATAACCTCATAATCAATTCCTTCTGTTTTGTCAAAAATAGATTTAAGACAATTTCGAATAATATTACAAGTGTTATAGTTTACAATAATAATAGATACATCCATTGTTAACTTATTTTTTTTATGATTTTTGCAGGACTTCCTACTGCTATACAATTAGATGGAATATTTTTTGTCACTACCGAATTTGCTCCTATAATGACATTGTTTCCAATATGTACCCCTGACAAAACTGTGACCTTATCGCCAAGCCATACATTGTTGCCAATGACAATTTCACCTTTACTTTCTAAATTGCGCATAGCAGGTCTTATATTTGATTGGCATCCACACGAATTCCCGTGAGAATTATCGCTTATTAAAACGAAGCGTCCGGTTAGTACACCATCTCCTATTGTAATTCCATTTATAGCAGTTATATGATTGTATTCTCCGATATTGCAATGATTTCCTATTGATATTTTGGCATTATGAAAACTCTGTTTCCCATAATGTTTAAAACATTCGATGATAGAATACCGTTCAAATATTACGTAATCATTGATGATTATGTTTTTTTCTGCACCTCCTGAAATACGACACTTATAGCATATTTTTGAATGTTCGCCTAAATATCCTAATCGATTTCTAATCCACAAGGTATGCAAAATATTCAGTGCAGATTGAAACAACTTGTGAATTTTATAAGGATAAATAACATAAAAAATACCAGCAAGCAATTTATGACCTATATTCATTTCCCAAATAATTTTTTGATTTTTTTGTATAAGCAATTATATACTTTTAATATTATCCAAAATCTGTGCTTTAACAAAAAATGTTTTATGTTTGTAATCCAACTGATTGCAATTTGGCATTTATATTTCTCTCTTATCAAATCAAAACATTGCAAGTTAAATGTTTTGTCACATTCTATACGGATATCTTTTTTGGGGGATTTGTTTGCAAAATGCAATGGTCCGCTATTAAGAACAAATAATAAAGTATTGAAAGATCCGATATAAAATAAATCTTTGATTTTTTGGGAGAGTTTTGTATCGTAATATTTTAACCAATCATATCTTGCTAAGGCAAAACGTATATAATACTCATAAGTTTTTGCATTATACTGATTTGTATAATAAGACAGATGATTATAATTATAAACGTATAAAGCTTCATTTATATAATGAATTTGTTTAGCTTCCATTGTGACGTATAAATTGAACACCAAGTCCTGAACTCGTCTTAAAGCCAAATTAAATTTAATATTATTATCTTTTAACAATTTTGCTCTGTAAATTTTTGCCCATGGAGCAGAAACCCATCCACTGTTTTTAGTATGATACAATGTATTTAATTCAGGACAACTTAATAGTTCACAGAATAAAAAATATTTATTTGCTTCGTTAAAAAAAATTTCATTATCGGGAAATAGATTTGTTCGTACTTGTTTGTTATCAATTATGTATTTGCAACTGCATTGTACAACATCATCATTCTGTTCTGTAGATGCAATTAATGTGGCAATAGCATCTTTTTCAAGATAATCATCTGGATCAACGAACATAATCCATTCACCTATAGAATGAGATATACCTATATTTCTTGCAGCAGATACACCTTGATTTTCTTGATGAATGATTGTAATATTGTTTTCTGAAAAAGAATTGCAAACTGCCAATGCATTATTAGTTGAACCATCATCAATAAGAATTAATTCAATTTTTTTCTCAGTTTGATTCAAAATGCTTGTTATGCACATTTTTAGTAATGAGTCAGGTGTATTATACACCGGAACAACTACTGAAACTAAAGGGGTTTTCATAATTCTGTATAAATAATCAATAATTTGTTTATTCTTTAATTCCTAATATTTTGGATTTATAAACCAAATGATAACGGTCAGATTGATTATCTACAATTTCGTAATAACTTTTATAATAAACATTTAGTATTATATATAGAAAAATAATAATGTTTATACAATTAAGATAATATAAAGTCCTTATTTTGAGTTTTGGGATCATAGATAAATAAACTAACATTATAATTCCGAAATAATAAGAAATTCGTATAAAATATACTACAATAAGACTGCATAGATTTCCAATAAAATAAAAACAACTCAGCACTAAAATCATATAAGCACTTTGACTATTCAAATATTTCTTTTTCAATAGATAGGATGCAATAGTAATGTTAACAATAAATACGATAATATTTAATTTTGATACTCCACCAGCAGAATATTGACCATGAAGTCCATATCGATCAAAATATTCTTCTTTAAAAAGACCCATATTTTCAATAGCACCCAAAAAACGATAATAATGAATAATAAAATAGATTCCAAAGAAAAATCCTATTGCTAAGCACAAGGAAAAAAAGTATTTATTTGAATAGTTAGATACAATGTAATAATATAAAGGAATAAGTACAAAAAGAATTGATGTCGAATGAAAATAATATGCACATAATTGTAAAAAGACATAAATGTAATGTTTTTTTTGTAAGAAATAAGAAAAAGCCAGCATAAGTAGTGCCATAGCACAAAATTGACGCATTAAATTTATAGTTTCATATTGATAAACCAAAACAAAAAATAACATGAACCATGTTATGCTAAAATTTAATGATGCTTTTAAACGATAAATACCAAACATTATAAAAGAAATAACAAATAATTCTGTTAGAAATAATAAACTTTGTGAATCATCAGAAACTAATGTCGAAAGCCATGCAAGGATAAGGAATCCTGTATCAAAATCATCTTGATTAAATACATCCTTAATACTTAACATATTACTTGCATAAATAAAATACTGGTCAATATATGCTAATGTATCAACACCAACACCGAAATCTCTAAAACCTAAAATAATGGTATTGACAACAATTATAAGAAATAAAAATAATTTACAATTTTTTTTATTAAATTCATAGTTTTTTTCGGCAAGATAAGCCAAAAAAATATTAGTTATTGACAATAATAGCCACATGATAAAAAAAAATTAATTAAGGTGGTATTTGTCCCATACATTTTTTATCTGAAAATCATTTCGCGAATTTCCAACATTTTCATTTAACAACCCCATGTCCTGAACTTCTTGTAATTCAATGTAATCGCTGCCTATTGCGCTTTTTGTCGGTACTTTACAAATTTTTGTACCTGTTTTGCGTGCCATTGCGTTGAGCCAAACATCATCCGCAGTTTTGCAAAAATCCAAGAAAATTTTTTCATTGAAAACTTCTGATTCGAAACAATGAGGAGGATACAAAACCCCACCTACACCAGTAAAAAAATTGTTATAATTGTGTTTATTGTCAAACGAACACCACTCCCATTTGTTGTATGGGATTATACTGCCATTTGATTCAAATTTCATTACATGACACCGACAAGCGTGTATACACTTTGGATTCGCAAGGTACGAATCAATTATATTTCCTAAGATGTCAAAATCATACATGATGTCGTCATCAATAGTAATGACTGCTGCATCAGGGTACTCTTTAAGCGCGGGAATAATTTTTGTGTAAGAGCGAATGTCTTTTGTCCGTCTGATTTCAAGACCTCTGCCTTCCTGTCTTTTTAATGCTGCTGGAATGACTCCGTCAAAATCTTTTTCTCCTAGCCAAAGGATAATCCTGTTCGCTTTTTTTACTTGTTGCATTATGCTTTCTATCGCATAACAGACAGAATTCAGTCTGCGTCCATATGTTGTAAGACTGACAATTATTTCATGTCCGCAATATTTGTCTGAAGTTATACCCGAATCCTGACAATATAATATCTTGTCTTCAAGGTATTGTTTGCGAACAATACATTTGAAATTGCTATTTTGCTTGTCTACCATATTCAATTGATAGACAATTTTGCGCAAAAAAGATTTTAACATCACAATCAAATTTATTAAACACCCAAACTGTTTTTTACCGCTTCAAGATACGCATATCCGATTGCATTGTCCGGTTCTATATATGCACCTTCCCCCCATTCGTTCCAAGCAGTAAGAAATATGAAATCTTTGTTTTGTATTGCTGAAATTTTGACCAACTCTGAAAAATATTTCTCAAATTTTTCGGGAGTTGAACCGTTAACTATTTTGGCACCAAGTTTACCTCTACGCGGAGCATCATCATAATCGATAAATGCACCATAAAAAGTAGAATCATTGCCTTTTCGTGCATTTTTCAAAAGACAATTCCAAATAGAATCGTAATCATAAAATGATGTTTTTGAAGAACCATGAAACATCTTCGTGAACTTATCCACAACAATGCTCATTATACTCTTGTCGTACCATGATGAAGCATGTGGCTCATATCTGTATTTCAAATACCGATTTGGGATATCTTTGCGACCTCCGCATTGAAATATAACATTTACACCATCAAAGCCATTCTTTATTGCCAATTCGTTCCAATATTCACACATTGGATAAATTTTTTCGTTGGCATTGTAGATACCAAATACAGGTTTATTGTCCAACTTTATGTATTTGTCGTTTTTGAAGTGTGTCAACAAATAATTGAAATGATTTTCCCAGTCTGGTTTGTCGCCTAAAATATGTTCTATCAATATTTCTGAACCTTGCTGATCTTTACTATCCACAATAGGTGCCCATGCATTCCCAGGTACATTGCTCCAGCTTCTTTTCCAATTGGAATTATCCCATACAAAACAGTAATTGATGTCAATATCATCATTATCACGGATAATCTCAGAAGGTTTTGTCAGCAAATTCTGCTTGTTGTTGAACCAATAGTGATAGATTCCGAACCCGTAAATTCCATATTCTTTGGCTAATTTAGCCTGCCAAGCCACATTTTCTTTTTGCGATAAATCGTAGTAATTGTTGTTCAACGGCACTCTTGGCTGTCGATGACCCTTAAAAAGCGGTTTGGCATTTTTTACCGTTACCCAATCAGTAAATCCTTCACCCCAAAACTTATCATTTTCAGGAATACGGTGAAACTGAGGAAGGTACAATGCAATTATTTTTGGTTTATCCATTTTATTGATTATTTATTCAATTTTTTTTACCACTCTCCCCGGCACGCCCGCAACCACGCAGCCGTCCGGAATATCTTTAGTTATCACTGCATTTGCAGCGACTATCACATTATTTCCGATATGTACGCCCGCCAAAACAGCAACCTTGTCGCCAAGCCAAACATTATTGCCGATGACAACCTCGCCTTTAGATTTAAGGTCGCGTTTTGATGGTGCAATTGCAGATTCTTCTTCGCTTAATCCTCCATGACTATTGTCGCTGATGATGACATAACGCCCCGTTAATAAACCATCACCAATAGTGATTTTATTACAAGCGGTTATATGATTGTATTCTCCAATGCTACAATGATTTCCAATGGTTATTGAAGCATCAAGGAATTGTTGCTCTCCATATTTTACCCAACATCCAAGAATTGAAGTTCCTTGAATTGTCGTATAATCTCCAATCTTGACATTCTTCTGACCGCCACCCTGCAAACTGCACGGATAACATATTTTTGAATGTTCTCCAACACTTCCCAAAAAGTTCTTTATCCATAGGGTGTAAAGTGTATTTTTATACCATATAATTCTTTCGTGAAGTTTGTACGGGTACAGAAATGAGAATACACGAAAGATTATGCTAAGAAACTTTATCATTCTCCATTAAACTCAGCAATTGCTTTGAAAAAGCCTGATACGAATGGTGTTCGACGGCAAAATCTCGGCAATGGGTACGCAAATCTTTTTTTTCTGATTCTGTCAAGCCATACACCCATGCAATGCCCTTTGCCAGGTCGTTGACGTCTTTTAGTTTGGCGCAATATCCTGTACTTTGTCCTTTAACCGCTTGCAGACATGCTCCCATCTCAAATCCAACGACGGGTGTGCCGCAACATAAGGCTTGATTTACCATCATAGGACCAGCATCATTTATTGACGGACATACGAAAACATCTGCCATTGCATACAATTCCGGCAATACGGTAGAATCCACATATCCAAAATCTTTTGATTCGAATGGCAACAAAGGAGCAAGTGCCGAAAAATTATTTCCAGCAGCTATCAACAAGATTTCTTTACGTTGATTATCAGATAGTTGCTTTGCAAATATATTAAATGCCTCCACTAACAGATTCATACCTTTCCTCACATCAGACAAACTTTGACAACCAAAAAATATAACAAATTTTGCATTGTCGTTGATGTCGTGTTTTTTCATCAACTCATAACGATCCAATGGTTTGAAGGCTTCAACATCAATAATTGGCCAACTTATGACTTTACGAACATCTTTGAGCAAAAAAGATTTGTTGTAAAATTGATGCATATATTTATTGCCAAAAACGATTGGTTGCACCTTATCATACACCTGTTTCCTGTATTTGACATTCCATGCAGTGAAATCATTTTCTTTATGAGAGCCTATTCCAGGACATAAACCACATCCAGTCTGATAACGCTCACATATACCAGTAAAATGGCATCCGCCCGACATCGGAGAATAGTCAACACATCGAAAAACCATCACACATTTGAGTTTATCGTATAGGTCGTTAATGGTTTTGAAGGATAATAATTCTTGCCAAAATACGACACATACCATATCGTATGGTTTTGAAATTTTAGCAAGCACTCGTTTGATAGGCACGGGAGGATTAATTTCCCTTTTGTAAAAGAAATAATATCCATCTTTTTGTTGTAAAAATTTATGCCGAATTTTGTTTTTCACCCTATCCAAAAAAGATTTCTTCTTATCTACATATAGAATTTCAGGATGACCTTCCACGGGAAACTTGGTCAACAAGTCCACGTCAACACCTGCCTCTGACAACGCCTTGTGCATATCCATCGCTAAAATACCAGGACCTTTCAATGGACTTGCAGACGAAATAATAAGTATGCTCTTTTTGTTATTTCGCATGGTAAAATGCAAGAATTGAATCAATCACCTTCTCCACCTCTTCGTCCGTCAGTTCATAGAACATCGGCAGCCTCACCAGACAATCCGCATACATGTCGCAGTTCGGCAGGTCGGGGACGCTTGTCGTGTGGTCGTGATAATAATCACTCTTGTGAAGGCTGAGGTAATGGAACGGTGCGGTTATACCGTTGTCCTTCAAATGTTTGATAAGCCCTGAACGCTCGTCAAGACTGCGGCAGACCATATAGAACATATGTCCGTTGTTGGTGGCATAATCGGGAATGTAAGGAAGTCTTACAAAACCTTTCACTGCCAATTCCGACAATCCTTCTTGGTACTTGTGCCAAATCTCCTTGCGGCGGCTTTGAATGGAATCAAGGTTTTCGAGTTGTGCAAGAAGGAACGCCGCATTGATTTCCGACGGCAAAAACGACGAGCCTGTATCGACCCAGCCATATTTGTTGACCATCCCACGGAAAAATTCTGCACGGTTAGTGCCCTTTTCCCAAATGATTTCAGAACGGCGGACAAACCTTTCGTCGTTAATCACCAACAGACCGCCTTCGCCGCCCGCAGTGATGTTTTTGGTCTCGTGGAACGAAAAACATCCGATGTGTCCTATGCCGCCCAACGGACGGTTTTTGTAATACGAATCCACAGCCTGTGCCGCATCCTCAACAACCAACAGCCCGTGACGTGAAGCGACGTCCATAATCTTGTCCATGTCGCAGGCGATGCCCGCATAATGCACAGGTACAATGACTTTGGTTTTGTCCGTAACCAACGCCTCCAATTTTTCGGCGTCAATGTTAGGATTGTCGGGGTTGCTGTCGGCAAAAACAATCTTCGCGCCCTGCCTGATGAACGCCAATGCTGTTGACACAAACGTATAACTCGGCACAATCACCTCGTCGCCAGTCTTTACATCGCAAAGGATTGCCGCCATCTCCAAAGCATCAGTGCCGGAAGTGGTCAGAAGGCATTTCTTAAAACCATATTTCTCCTCAAAGAACGACTGACATTTTTTGGAAAACACGCCGTTGCCGGACAATTTGCCAGTGTAAACGGCCTGATACATATAATGAGCCTCCTTGCCAGTGAGAAACGGCTTGTTGAAAGGTATCATTTTATTTATGTAATTTTGAAATTAAAGAATCTATTTTGAGAACTTTTTTCAACCGCTCGATTAACACCGAAATTATCAGGCATACACCCAACAAAAGCAGAAAAATCAAGAACGGATTTTTGGGACTATAAATAAAGTCCTTGAACCAGTGCGAGAAAATAAAAGTGTGAAACAAAAAAATGTTCATACTATGTCTGCCTAAAAACTCCAATCCATTGGTAACAAATGCGGGCAATTTTAATACTCCGTAAAGCATAATCAATGAAAGTGTTATGACAGCATCAAACGCAAGTGGTTCCTTGACAATCAAATGCTCTGCCCACAACACCAAAAACAGCGGTAGCAGGACAATTAGCGAAGGTGTTTTTATCTTGTCATTTTCTAAATTCTTATTACATAACAAGATACCGATTACAAAAGAAGTAAGGTAACTTACAAGCGCCGCTCCATCATATCCCAAACGACCTCCGACAGGCGGAACGATTAATGCAACCGCTATTGTACATAACAATGTACATAAAGGATATTGCTTTGCTGCCTTGTACAAAAACGGAAAAAAGATGTACAAGACTATTATGCACGACATAAACCACCACGTTGCATTATAGCCATAATAATTGAACGTAAACGCCAATCCGAAAAAGTCGGCTATCAACTTTGGGATTACATTGGTCTGATATACACTGTCAAATGTTCTGCCGAACACCAATACCCCCATAGGGACAAACAGCAACCATATAAACCAATAGTTGACAAACAGCTTTGAAAACCTGCGCTTATAGAAACTCCAAACTGAATTGATGCCACCGTTTTTTTCCGCCTGAACGGTAAGTCCATAGCCAGACAAGAATACAAAAATTGACACGCACAATTTGCATACCTTTGCAAAAGTTTCGCTCAATTCGATGCTGCCGATATTGATTTCGGCGTACAATCCGTTTCGCGAATAAAACAAGTGATGCCACAGCAACATCATCAGGGCGACGCCTTTCAAGACGTTGGTGTCTTTGAGGGAAAGGGACATAATCGTTTTAATTCCAAATAATGTCTTTGATAGAGCCGTCCATTGTGCGCACTTTTATATGCAGAGTCTGTTGTATTTGACTTATAAAATGACACAATTCATCTCTTTCGGAACCATAAACAATGATTGGACCTTTCCTTGCACCTTTATATGTCATTTTTTGAGTTCTTGTACCAACGATAATGTCATCAAGGTATGCGTGTTCAACAAAATGGAATCCCCTTACTTCGTCAATGCCTGAAACCGATTGTACAACACCTTCCGGCAGTGAGAAACAAATATAACCAGCGGCTTTTCTAGTTTTGCTTCTGAAAAGGTTTTCGACATCCGGCTTATATCCTAATGCACATTTTAAAACTAAATCAGTAACATCAATTCCCGTTGATAAAGGAATAATATCCGATGATATATACTCGCCGCCGCCTCTCAACGCACTTTCCACCACGCGAATACTTCCAGTTTCTTCATTTACAAGATATTCGGAATGAACAATTGCAAAAGACGGTTTTGTATGTGCCGCAATACGCTGTTCATATTCTACGATTCTGTCCAAAAACGAAATATCAATCCTTGATGGGAAAATTGTTTGACTCGGTATAAACAAGTTTTCTAAATCAAAATATTCCCTATCTCCAAAACTGAGGTTATAGTATTTACCATCGAACACAAAACCTTCACATACAACTTCTCTGCCACAAAAAAATTCTTCAATAATGGCTGTATGTGTATGTGATTTCGTTAGTGCAGTTTGTAATGCTGGTTTTATTTCATCAACATTGTTAATCTTTGTGACACCAATACTTGATTGTGAATCAGCAGGTTTTATTATCCATGGCAAAGTGCAATCCAATTTTGAAATATCGAAGTCTAAGCAATCAACATTTATATGTTTGGGTGTCGGAACATTAACTTTTTCACAAATATCTCGGAAGCAATTTTTATTGCAATATGACATCACCGTTTCAAATTTGTTTCCGCACAGACCGAGTTTTTCTGCAACATACGCCACTGTTGGCATCATCAGATCGTTTTGGTCTGATACAACGGCTGTAATTTGGCGTTTTTTGGCATCTTCAACAATACCATCTCGGTCATAAATATCCTTGTAAATTACATCATCAGCCAATTTTATACATGGATAATCTCCGGGAATTGTTGCTACTGTAACATTAATTCCCTGTTCTTTTGCCATTTTCAGCAAAGGAACTTGTCCTATGCCAGCACCTATGATTAAAAGTTTATCCATTTGTTAAGCATTTTGTAAATAATGCTACTATTAACCAATGCCAAAGAACTCATATAGATAGCGACTGCCAGTTTCCAATTCTGTTTTGATAGAAATTTTTGCATCAAGGCATCAATTCTTTCAGTAAAGAAAAAGGCACATAACAAACACGTCAAAGAACTATTTATGACCTTGAACAAAATGCTGTCGTCAAATTTTGAAAATATCCCGTAGCACAAAGGAAACACAACAATCATGTGCAACAAATAAACATTAAGTGTTCGTTTCCCGTATTTTGACAATTTAGTTTCTTTATTTGGCATTGAAAACAATAATGAAATACAAATTGCTATTATTAACATATAACTTACGCCATATTGTAGTATTGTGCTCCATCCTGACAAAGGCAAAAGATAAAATCCAGATTTATATGCAAAACCATCAACATAATAACACAATGACAAATATAACGCCATTGTTACCATAAGCATTATTGTACATTTTGATCTCCAATCTAATGATTTATCTGCAATTTTTTTTACCATTATACCAAGCAGGAAAAATGGATAAAACCCAATTATTCTTCCAATCTGAAACTCTGTCAAAACAACAGTGATTGCTTTGGGCACATATATTTTTGAATAAATAACCGCTATACAACAAGATAAAACGAATAATAATGCTATTTTAACATATTTTAATACGAGAGGGGTAAAAGTGGCATAGCAAAATAAAGCCCACAAATACCACATTGCGTATCCCACCAAATGTATTCCATCATGATATTTATCATAAAACAAATAACCAATAAAGAAGTTAATGGAAGAAAACACAATTATTGGATACAAATACTTTGATGCATATACACTTATTTTTTTGACTTTGAACAAAAAACCAGAAATCAAAGTGAACAATGGCATTATCCAACCTACTAACAAGCCCCATATTACCTCATGCTCTCTTGGGTAGCCATAAATCAGTAAAGAATGTTCAAAAACAATCCCGACAATCATTACCGCCTTTATAGTGTCAAGCCTGTAATCTCGGTTGCACAGTGGTTGGGGTTCCATTCTACAAGTATTCTCCTTTCAAAATATAATATCCGTACCGGTTGCTACTGTCAGTTATTTCGTGTCCGTCAAAATCTTGTTCAATGAATTTTCGTTCCAACTCCCAACCATTACGAAGCATTTGCTCACAATCCTCAATGTCTTTTGGACAGAAAATAAATCGCACAGCCGCCCTTCTCGGTTTTACAATTCGTTCAAATACAGGCGCACAACCCAACGCGACATCAATAACCATTTTGGTAAAGTCATATCCAGTTGAAATCCTCACCAAATCAGAACCTATGCAATCGCCACCCATTCGGGAGCCAATTTCAATTATTTTTATATTGCCGGTTCCGTCTATTTTTATCTCGGAGTGACTTGCTCCGTCTGTAATTTTTAGACTGTCAAGTGCATGAAAAATAACATTTTGAATATTGTCCTGCATTTCACAAGTCAACAGTGCAGGTTGGTTATGCCCAGTCTCTATAAAATGAGGCGAGCCTGTTGTTATTTTTTCAGTAACAGCAAGAAACCTATGTTCGCCGTGGAAAGAAATACATTCAACACTGTATTCCTTACCATCCACAAATTCCTCTATTAATGCCTTATGTTCAAACGATTCATTACATGCCGCAAGTACAGCGGGTTCTATTTGAGACTCATCGCTTATTTTCATAATTCCACGGCTTCCACTCCTGTCTGTCGGTTTTACAATCAGCGGAAATTTCATGCCTGAAATGTCATAATTGTCATTGGGTGCAGTGATGCGAAACTTTGGAATGGGGTCACCATTAGTTAGAAATGCATTTCGCATCTTGAATTTATTTGTTGCAATTTCGGAACATTCAATCGAATTTGCATTAAGATTCATTTTTTCGGCGACATAATCCACTGTAATAACCGCCAAGTCTGATGCAATTGAACAGATTGCGTCAATGCCAATTTCTTGGCATTTTTCTAAAATGAGTTCTTTTTCGACAATACTTATCGGAAAAAAATAGTCGGCATTTTGTTTGCCTACCGCACCATTTTCCCAGGCGAAAACATACGTTTGACAACCACATTCTTTGGCTTTAATAATCAACTGATTTTGAAAATCGTTTGCGCCGATTATTGCAATTTTTTTCATATTATTTTATCTTTATCTTGCTCTTTATCATTGTCACTATTTTTTCCCTTTGCGTCTTTTCCAAAAAGATGTATGAAGCAACGCCAACGCTTAATACAGAGACGATTATCTTGACAATGCTATGTAAAATAGAATCCTCCAAAAGCAATACCACAGGCGTAACCAGTAACAGAGACAACGCCAAAACCTTGAAACACACCCAGTAACAATGCAAAAGTTCCTTCAATTTGTAGTCAATTTGCTTGTACAGAATGTATGGTTTGACGAAGAACGCAAACGCTATACTCAATCCCAGCGCCATATATTGTATCCACATCGGGCCAAAACCTGCCCTAAGCATAAAATACAATACTACAAATTCTGTAAAACTTAATAGAACAGCAGCCAAAGCATTTAATTTTATCTTGTTGGCTGCAAGCATTGGTATATAAAATGAAGCGTTGAAAGTTCCCAAAATATTCCTTATAATAATCCATTGTGTAAACACCACAGCATAATCAGGTACGTCCACAAGCCAAATCTGCATCAGTTTGTCCATCACAACAATGGCGGGAAGTCCGAGAAGAAGTAATAAGTCAAAACTGAACACAGTGCTGTCCAATGTCAGTTTTTTTGAACCTTCCTTGTCGCCGGCAGCATACTGTTTTATGATTTGTGGGTTAATTGCCGTCCTGAAATTGTTTACAAACTGCATAATAGCGTTAGAGACTTTGTTGGCGACCGCCTGTGCCGCCAATACGACGGGCGACAAAAACATATTTATCAACACCAGAACGCCTTGGTTTTTAAGTGTTTCGGAAATATTGGCGGTAATGTTCCAACCTGCGAAACTCAGGATGCTTCGAAAGATTTTTTTATCAAATACGATTGTCAACCGACTCTCTGAAAAACGGAACGTGCAATAAGTCCTGTAAAGCATTGCTGTTATGAAACTTACCGCGCAGACCAATATCGCATAAAAAATCAGTTTGTCAAAATCAGAAACTGTTATCAGATAGCAAATCCCAAGGTTGGCAACACCTTCAAAAATGCTGATGTACGCATACACATCCATTTTTTCGTGAGCCTGCAAGACCGACGTATATGGCACCTGTGTAATGCTTATGAATGCTGATACAATCGAAAGGTGAAACGCCCAGGTACAAGCGGTGAGCCTTTCGTCGGGTATCACCATCTTGTTGTATAAAAACCATAAACCACCGCTTTCCATCGCCAGCACAATTATCGCCGCCAAAATCAGGTGTGTATAGAAAGCTGTGGAAAAAGTGCGTTTTAATTTGTCAAAATCACCTGCTCCGAGTTCGTATGTCAGGAATCTCATCGTGCCGTTGCTGAGAGTTCCATTCAGGAACGACAACATTCCCACGACGCCTCCAACTGCATTATAAAGACTGAAATCCTCTACACCAAGTTTGTCCAATATTACCCTGCTCGTATATAGCGACACCGCCATAAGGAACAGCATCCGGAAGTATAGCAGCAGCGTATTTTTCGCTATGCGCGAAGTGTTGGAAGATGTTTCTGGCATCTACAATATTACTTAATACCGAATCGTAGTAGATTGGCTTTCTTTTCTCTTGGACTTTCTTTGACAGTGCCAATTACCAATGATAAGTCATCATCTTGTAAGCGGCCCACAAATTTACCCTTGGTGAATTTGCCTATCGGAGCGGTTTTCAGTTGAAGACAGTCGATGAAAGAGTCGTATCGTAGGAACGAATATTTTGTCGCCTTTATGGGCATGTGGTATTGCTTCACTAACTGACTCATATTTTGATTGATTCGAGAATTGATTATGACACCGCCATAAACATTGCCGTCGTTGTCAAATCCAAGTACTACAAAAAACTTGCTGCGTGATACATCATCGCCCTTTGGAACGATGCCGTCTTGCTTGTCCAATTCCAAAACGAAAACATCGCCCTGTTTTACAGTGTTTTGCACAAGGCTTTCTATGACATTATTGGGAATTTCCATTATGCGAGAGCCTTGTCTATTTCGTTTTGTTCTTTTATATACTCTATCATTTCCTGCGTAGCGTGTGCCGCCTCCGCAATAGATACAGAATCCATCACATCAGATTTGTCGTGATATGCTTTACGCCACGCACTGTCATGTGATTTTTCTTTCAATTGGTTGAATGTCAGACCCACATTTTCATAAATAGATTCGTCAAGACATTCAATTTCCGACTTTGATATATAGTCAACGTCTGCAGCCCTGTTTGGCAACAAAATGCCCGGAGCGTCATCCCCTGCAAATGAAACCTCAGCCTGCAACATATCTGTAAGTTCGCAGTCGAGCCTATGGCTGTTTTTTATGGCATGGTAAAGGTAGTCGGCGACAGGACCATACTCGTATGCCCTGAAATCGTCGGCGGTAATACGACTGCCCCATTTCACTAAGTGCTTCTGCTCGGCGAAATAGAGAATCTTCAATATATGGTAAATGTCTGTGCCTTTGGTAGCGTTCAGAATGTACAACATCACTTCTACAAGGCTCTTCTTTTCAAACGCAGTCATAATCCAAAACTTTTCGGCAAATTTATTATTTTTCCCTAAATCCACCAAATTTTTTTATCCCTCTATCCTCCTTATCCACGCCCCTGGCACATAAGCCGTCGCGTATCTCCCGACCCCCTGCAATTCCACGAACACCCTCTTCTGATGCTTGTATTTCATCACTACACCTTCAACTCCCGCAAACGGCCCACCGATGACAACAACCTGATCTCCTGTCACAAACTCCGGCACCTGATGTTGGTCAACAAGAATATTCTCATTCCCCGATTCAACTATAATCTTGAAACTCTGCATCTGTCTCTCAGGAACTGTGAGAAACTCATTCTTGCCAAAAGAGTTCACCGCAAAGTGATTATAATAAGGTGTCATCCCCGGGAACATCGATTCGTATTGAAGCAGCGTCTTGAAGTCGTTCAAGGTCGAGCGCAGGAACAGAAGTCCTGTGTCCAGTGGCTTGTCCGCGATGTATTGTGTGGGATTGTTGAAATCTTCGTTGGTATATTCAATGTGGCGCAACAACGGCAAATAGGGTTCGAGGCAGTCGTTGCGCAAAGAAACTATCTTGTCGTAGATTTTCTGTGCGCGGTGGTGCGTGGCGCGTATTGGAAACCAATACTTTACGTCAGGCAACAGGGCGTACTCTACCGACTTCCCTTTTTTGGCATCTCCGCCCTCGGGATTGTACGGAACTATTCTCTCCGTAAATTCGGCATTGCCGTTATAAGGTTCGCAAATTGTTGTCATAGATGTTTCCATCGCTGAAAATAATGCGTTGTTTGGAAAAAATACTAATAGAAGACTCCACTTTCTTTTCGCCGCTGCAAAGGTAAATACAAATTCTATAAAAGATAAGTATTTTTTTTTTTTGTACAGCATACTTTACACGAAATATATAAGTGGTTTTTAGTCAGAATTTTAGGTGGTGCGGTCTTGATGCAGATTTTTTGGGGGATTTTTACGGTGAGGGCGGTCTATGGTGGTGGGGGAGTTTTAGTGGCATTACATCTTGAAATTGCTTGCGCTGTCGCGGAATCCCTGCGCCTGGAAGTCGAGGTCTTCTGCGCTTGTGGCAAGTGCGCCACATTCGTCTGCGTTGCCTTGTATAGAGCGGTTCAGTTGCTTTACCGACATGTCGATTGCCTTGATTGTGTTTTTCTGGCCTTCGGCAGACGACTCTATCTCGCCGATGAGCGCGGAACATTCGCTCACTTCGGGAAGGATGTTGTTGATGAGGTCGGCGGATTTGGCGGTGGCCTTCACGCTTGTCTGTGCGCCGGCGATGATGTCGGCGGCGGATTTTTTGGATTTTTCG
>JAEEGL014345082.1_pt1 | contig 21491 bp, 21 predicted proteins | sample 9134231 | NCBI WGS metagenome assembly JAEEGL01 (sample SAMN16246548, study PRJNA631951) | gut metagenome | biome: gut microbiome; feature: rumen; material: fiber-attached | host: Bos | place: Iran: Karaj | collected 2018-10
GAATGTTAATATTATCTAATAATATATGCATTAAATATACTTGTTCAATGCATGTACCAATTTTATGTTCTAAAACATCATCAATAGAAGATGTTCTATATATTTTTCTAAAATCTTTCATAGTTTTTATATGTTCGTTATCATATATATCCAACCATCCATACTCTATATTATCGTTCATAAAAGTTAATATATCATCAGGCGTTTTTATTTCATTAATTTGCATACTATCACATCCATTTATCTATTATACCACAACTTTTCATAGTATAATAATGCACAAAAAGTTTATAAAAAAGTTTTAAACCCCTATGATGATCGTGCTATTTAGAATAAAAAGCACTAACGATTGTTAGTGCTTTTTTATTTTGCTTCCATATACTTGTTATATGCATCTATTAAATCACCATCATGCATTGCTTCTGGTAATTCGTTAATATTAAAAAATTCTAATTTGATTGATTCAGAATCGATTTGAATGTTAATATCATTACTAACATTAGCTAAGTATAGATTAGTGTTATTATATACAATATCACCATTAGGATATGATCTTTTTCTACTTGTACCTGATAATGTATCTATCAATATCAAATCTTTTGAATTAACTCTGATTCCAGTTTCCTCAAATAATTCACGAGCCGCAGTATCTCTTAAGTCTTCACCTAATTCTTGACATCCTCCAGGAAGTCCCCATCTACCATTATCAACTCTTTGTTGAAGTAAGATTTCTCCTTTTTCATTTCTAACTATAACAGCTGCACCTGTTTGTATGAATGGAATATGACTAATTCTATCATCTAGTGCCATTCTAAATAAAACTGGGTATCCACCATAATTAGCGCTTAATTCTAATAATTTTTCTTCATTTAAACTTAACACTAATTCCACAAATTCTTCATGTGTGTATTCTCTCATCTTTTTAAAATTCATTTGATACCTCCATACAATTACATTGTAACATATTTATACATTGCTTTCTAGTCTTAATGATTTATTTATGATATAATTACAATGATGAGTATGAAGAAATTATTATTAATTATTTTTTTGTTTACACTATTAATAAGTAATGCCAAAGCTCTTAAAATTGTATCTTTAGGAGATAGTATTTCTAGTGGATATTTATTGTCCGATAATAGTGAATCTTTCGATAATCTTCTAGCTAATACATTAAACGCTGAACTCTATGAATTCAGTTATTTAGGTATGAGATCTGATGACTTGTTAAATGAATTAAATAATAGTATTTTAAAGGATAATATTAAATCTGCTGATATAATTATTATTAATATAGGAGCTAATGACTTATTAGATTTACTTGATTTAATTGATTTATCAAAAATTGGTATTGAAATAGAATATGGTACTATACCAAAAGTAGATTTTAATGCTAAATTTATAAACAATTTAAAGAATTATCTTCAAGAATTTTTTATTAATGAATTAAATCCTAGAGCTATTGAAGCTTCTTCAAATTTTTCTATAATATTCCCATCAATAATTAGTAAAATAAGAGAATATAATGAGAACGTTAAAATATTTGTTAATAACTTATATAATCCATTTTTTAATATAAGTATCCCTTTAATTAAACTAAATTTAAATGACATAGAAAATATTAGTGATACAATTATTAATAGTTTCAATAGCACTATAAGCGTTAATTCAGATTACAAAGTAATTGATGTTTATAATGTTCTAAGAAACAATGATTATCTTAACGTTAATCCATTAACACTTTCTTTTGATCCACATCCTACTAAGGAAGGACATAAAAAAATATATGAGTTATATTTAAAAGAATTGTGTTATAAAGTTACTTATGATAAAAATGATTATTATGTATTAAAAGGAAATACTATTAATATTAAACCTAAATTTAAATTTGGTTATAGTTTTTATAAATGGGATCATGATTTAAACAATATTAATAGTGATATAGAAATAAAAGCTATATATAAGTTTAATTATTTATATGTAATAATTCCAATAATATTAATTGTTACAATAATAATAGTAAGAAAAAGTACTAACAATAGTTAGTACTTTTTTCAAACTGTGGAAGACATCTTCTATTAAGTGTTAATACTTTTACTTTATATCCACCATACGTTGGTGTTCTTCTTTCTACTTCATCGCTTATTAAAATATTTAATTTTATTTTTTTTAATTCAAATAAAATATATTTATATGTGTTTATAAGTTCTCTTCTTTTCATATTAACCCCCTATTAATCTAAGTATTGAACCTAATACTAATATAAGTATTAAAACTATTATGTAAAATGATACAGGTTTATCATCATCACTATACATTCTTCCTTCATTATATATATCATTACATGTATAATTTTTTCTAGTATATGATTTTTCAAATATATTACATTTATCACTTGAACCATCTACATAACAACCTGTTTTTGTACAATAGTATTTTGCACCACATAGTGCGCCTTCTTTTTTATCAGTTTCAACTAAATATTTACAACTTGAACAAGTCATAACCAATCCCCCTTTTAGGGGATACCAGCTATTTCATTTTATAATAAGGTAATAGTTTAGTTCTAAATGGCATCATTCTTGTTGTTAGTATTATTGCTTCAAACATATCTAAAGTTTTTAATTCTTCTATAGATATTAATGGTGTAGATTGAGATTTGTTACCACACATTCTACTTATTTCTTCTAATGTCTCCATATCTTGAGAAAGTAAGTAAACTATATTAGTAAAACCTAATTTAATCATTTCAGTTTCTTCTTTACCATAAACATTCTTTAAATCATTAAATCCTCTAATCATTATAGTAAATGAAATTCCCATATTAACAGAGTAATTTAATACTCTTGGGAAGTTTTTAATTGGATTTAATGTGTAAAAATCATCTATTATTATATTTAATCTTTCTGTATCTTGCTTAGTACTGTAAATTTGATTAATAAATAACGAAAATAAATTGTTAGATATACTTGTTTTACCTGATTTAACATATATTATTGTCTTATCTAATTTAGATATATCGAAATCACTTTTAGAAAGCATTTTTCTTAGGTTTTCTTTAGTCATAATGTTTTTCATTTTACCACTAAATATAGAGAATATGCTTGCTAAAGTTTCTTTTGCATTTCCTAATACTCCAGATAAATTAATATACATAGGTGAATGTTTATCTAATCCTTTTAAAAACTTTTCTGGGTTTTCTCTTACTAATGCATCTACATCATAAATGTTTTCTATAGTAACAGCTTTACCTTCTTTTAATGTGTATAATATTATTCCAGTAAAATAACTAATTACTGAGTTTACCCAAAATGGATCTGAATTCTTATCTTCAACATCATTAAGCAGGTAATAGCTTATTTCTTCTATTAATTCAGTTGCTTTATCAAAATTACCTTCATTATAAAGTTTTTTAACTATATCATATGGATTCCAACAATTAGTATCAATAGCATCATCTAGATTTAATTTAAATACATTGTAATTATTTTTTTCAAACATATCTTTTGTTTCATTGTATACTTCGTCGTTAAAATCACGTATAATTACTGATTCTCCCCCCATACAAGCAAATTTTAACATTGGAAGAGTAATTGCTTGTGTCTTACCGCTTCCTGCTGTACCAATAACTATTGAGTGATAATTTCTAGAATCGATGTAAATCCTATCACCTTCATAAGCAATTGGTAATCCAGATTTAGTTCCATCATTAAGAGGTACTAATTCTTTCATATTTTCTATGGTTTCCCATCTTGCAAAATTCATGAATATTCCTCCTTTGCACCATTAATATAGCACCTATTTTTAATAAAAAGTTAAACAATAGTGGCATAAAATTGATTTTTTTAAGTTTTTATAGTAATATTGAATTGGTGAAAACTATGTATTCTAATAAACTTGTATGTGATATTATAAAGTATATTGATAGTAATATTGAAAACAAAATATCAATTGAAGACTTAGAAAATAAATGTTTTTATAATAGGTATTACATTATGAAATTATTTAAAAAAGAAATGGATATTACTATCGTTGATTATATTAATAGTTTAAGAATATATAATTCAATAATCCAAATAAGAGATTCTAATAATACTTTACTTAATATAGCTTTTAGAAATGGTTTTAATTCTATAGAATACTTTTCTGAAATTTTTAAAAAAATCGTGGGGATTAATCCACAAATAGTAAAAAAATATTTTAAAAATAAAAGCAGTGTTAGCTTAGTTCATATTAATACTATTAACAATTCTATATTAAATTTATATAACTTAATTCAATTTAAAAATAATTATTTATTACACGAGAAACCTGATATTATACCAGTAAAAAAACTATCTATATTTAGATAGTTTTTTCGTCTTCTATTTTTTCTTCATTAGATGTTTCTATATCCTTTGAAAGCATATATGATTCAAGATCTATACCAAGTTGAGCTAGTTCTTCTTCTACTATTTTTAATTCTCTTTGTGCATCTGTAATATTGTAATCCAAAATAATATTCTTAAAACTTAAATCTATTTTATTTATTTCACTCATTCTAGTTTGTGCTTGTTCTAGTTTTTCTTTATATTCTTCAAATAATACACCTGTCTTTTGTTCAAGTTTATTCCTTATTTCATCTATCTTACCATTTATATCATTTACATCTTCTAATGCTCTTTGTTTTTTTGTAGCATTTTCTTGTAACTCTGAATTTACTAAAGCAAGTTGTTTTTTCAACTTTCTAATTTTTATTATATGTATTTTTTTTAGTTTTTGTAATTTTTGTTCTAATTCAATTTTCTTTATGGAATCAGATTTTTCCAAAGATTCAAAATATCTAAAGGCTTCTTTATTTTTTAGTCTATTAGATTTTTCCCAATCAATATCCATAATACAAAGCTCATAGAAGTACTCAAAATCACAAACCTTTTGACATTTATTGTATTCGTCTATTAATGCACTATTTTCTTGTTTTGATTTCTGATATTTAGTTATTTCATCTATGTACTTTTGTGCTTGTTTTAAAAGTTCTTCACTTCTATTATCTTCTTCTGGTTGTGTATTTACTTCTTCAATAGGTTGGTCTGTTTCTTCTATATTTTCTTTTTCTATACCACTCATCTTTGCGTATTCAATTAATGGTTCATATGAAGAAATTTTATACATTTCAGCTATTATTTCATCAGTAAACATTTTCTTTTCAAATAGTTCAATAAAAGCTTTAATACCAGGCATTACTCTATCTAGTCTATCTATATTTCCATATTCTTTAAATTTATTATATACACGTTCTAAATCACGAATTGATAAATCCTTATTAAATATAGTTTTTGTACCTATACTATAATTGTTTTTTAGTATACTTGCTAGTTCAATATCATCGTATTGATCAAGAGTTTTAACATCTAAAAAGAATGAATTCATTTCTTTAACATGACTATACAAATTGACAATATCATCTTCAGTATAATTTCCTGTTTTTTTAAGTTCTAAAAACTTAGTCCAAAAGATTTCATTTCTATCTACTTGTTCATTTGTAACATTACGTGCATTAAATTGTTCACTGATTGACATTGATTGATAGTATAGTCTTCTTTCTAAAATTCGCTCGCTTGCTGCAGTCATTAATTCTTTTTTTGCATCAAATAAGTCTTCATCAGTTTTATAGTATGTAGTATCTATTTCAATTATTTTTAAATTTGGAAACTTTTCTTGTAGTTTATGTGCATATCTGTAGTTATGATTTAAATCTTTTGCACCTTCAGTTAAGCAGAATATTGCGATAGGTTTAAATCCATCTATTACAACTTCATTATATACCTTTTGTTTGTTGCCATTTTCTTTGTTTTGTTTTTTTAATTCTACACATTCCTCTATTAATCTTTCTGGAGCATCTATTTGTTTTAATGTTGAATAAAATAGTAAGTTATCTTCATTGTCTGAACCATTATATACATACATATCTTCTGAACACGCACCTACTATGTTTTCAGGTGCAAATACAAAACCAAAACCTTCACGAAATGTATCCATAAGTTTTTCAGATAGTAAAGATGTTGATACATACCTAGTATAAAACTCAGAATTAAAATTTATACGATCTGTACTATGACAAATAAATTTAAAATTATCCCCTTGTTTAAAATTCTCAATACTAGTTACATATTCTTTCCAATGATTTAGTATTAATGTTTGGGCACTATCTAGTATTCTTTTCATTTCATCAATGTTATTGGTATTTAATGCTTCATTATATTTATCATTATATTCTTGCACTGTATTTTCATCTAAAAAATAACTTAAATTTTTAGCTATATCATCTTTAGCATTATTTAAATCACGAACTATACATAATCGTTTTGATTCTTGCTCTAGATTGAAAGTCAAATTAATAAAAGTTTTCATTTTTGCTTCATCAGAAAATAAATTTGTAGTAAAGTATTTATGATCTTCTTCACCTTTTCTAAATTCTCCATATTGTTCAAGTGCATCATTATATTGTTCGGTATATTTTTCTAACCAATTCATGCGCTCAAAACGCTCAGCACCTAGTGAAAGTATTGTATCACTTCGACTACATATATTGTCTATAAGTTCAAAAAAAACTGGATATGGTATTTCATATGGTTCTTGTGAATTTTGTGTAAATGCGCGCAATTCACCACGCATATAAGTGTCTCTAGAAAGTAATTTGCATAACACTTCTAACATTTGATTGTTGATTTTAGCTATTCCGTCTTTCATATAGCCGGATTTATTATTAACCATTTCTAATGTAGCTTGATCCATATTGATTCCCCTATCATAGTCTATATACATTATACCATATATACAGTATAAAAAAACACTAACTATGTGTTAGTGCTTTAAATTATTTATATCATTTAATTGTTTTAATCTTTCTTCAAATATACTTTTTTGCTTTTGTTTTTGTTGTTCTTCTTCTTGTTTAATTTCTTCAGGTGTTTTTCTACGTTCGGCAGCAACTTTAGCAATTACTTCTTCCCATTCGCCTGGTATATATACACGGAATTTAAACTTTTCAGGATATTTCATTCTTTCGCTAGAATCTACATAATATACTGAAAATACTGTTTCTCCTTTATAAGATACATAGTATAGTTTAAATGTTTTGAAAGAATAATCACCAAACATTTCACAGTCGTTATAGGTAGACTCTTTTTCAAAACAGTGAACTCTTACTTCTTCACCATAATCATCACTATCGCATTCAGTAGTAGATTCAAGGATATTATAAAATACTTTTTCTTGTTTTCTAGCATACTTAGCCAATGCCTCAAGTAATGTTTCCCAATCTCCTGGTACATACCAATTATCAAACGTTGAACTACTAAATACATGTGTTCCATTCCAATATATTGTAGGCTCAGAATACTTTTCAACAATCTTTAATCCACTATCTTCATATTCTCCCTTAGTTCCCAATTGATTAACAACAATTGATGCATTAGTTGAAATAAAAACTTTTTTAGCAATTGATTCTGCTACTTTGCTACATTCTTGTTCTATTTTTTCTCTTTGTTTTTTATATAATGGACTATTATATATTATGTTAGCTAATTTATCATATAATGACATAAATCATCCCCCCTGTTGATAAAATATTATATATTATTTTATAAAAATGTCAAACAATTTTATATAACTATCTTCTAATTTTTGATTCCATATTTTCAAGTATGATTGGTAATTTAAGATTAATTACTTCAAATATAGTATCAGCTTCATCTTTAGTTAATTCTTTACCATTCAAATAATAATTTAAATCATATCTTGATTCTTCACTAGATAATTCTCTATATAGATGACTATAACTAGGGAATGTATTTGCGATTGTTTCATATATTTTTGATACTAACTCTGAGTTACCAATAAAACCAAAGTGTAAACAAGTTGGTTGTTTTTTATGTTCACTTCTAATACCAGAGCAAGGTCCAACTATTTTAATACCATTATTCCAACAAGTTAATATTAATCTAGCCATTTCTCTTGAACCTTCAGATATTGCATTAGCTAACAATCTTTTATCTTCAACAGATGTATTTTCATCTGGCACTGCATATTTACCATCTTTCATAAAATATGGTCTGTTATCTTCTTGGCCATAACTATAGTCCCAACCATTTCTTTGAGCTAATGCTCTATAATCTATATTTCCGTTCATAATATCACCTCTTTAATTATAACACATTCTATCGCATTAATAAACTTTGTATTGTAATCACTTTTTAAAAGTGCTACAATCTAATTAGAAGGAGTAATTAATGAAGTACGTTGATAGATTTTTTTCAAGAAAAGGGAATTTGGTATTTGATGATACTGTCAAATTAAATTTTAGTAGTAACCCTGATTATTTATCTCTATTAGAAATGGTAAATATGTTTAATTCTTTATACTTGCAGTGTACACAAGAATTAGATTTATCAATTGAAGAATTAAAGGAAAAACGTAAATTACTACAAGAATTACACGATTACTTTAAAAATACACTTATCTTTTATGATAAAGGTCGTAATCTTTCTACTGGAATTGATGATCAAGCCAATACTTTCTCAATAGGTTTTGGTGATTTCTATGGTGATTATACGTAACTTATAGTAAAATTGGGTGAGAATTTTGGTATAGATTATGAAAACTCCGCTTACTATGAAAACAATAAAAAAATAATATTAACTAATGAAGAATGGGATAATATTTTCAATACAACATACATACATAAGAAATACATAAAAAAATGATTTAGGAAACTAAATCATTTTATTTTTATTAATTCGTATTTTCTACTACCAAAGCCTAATTCCTCTGCTCTTTCAATTGTGTGTTTACCATTTCTAGAATTAACTCTTTCCATGAAGTGATCCTTCCCAGGGTCATCAGAGTTTTCTACTATATCTATACAAGCTTGATCGATTGCTATTGGGTCAAGTGAAATAAGGACTCCTTTATCTTTCATACAAGGATCTTCTGCAATAGAACAACAATCACAATCAACACTCATATTTGCCATTACGTTTATGAATACCATATTTCCATCAAAATATTTATAAACAGCACTAGCTGCTTCAGCCTTGCTTTCAAGGAAATCATCTTGTGGTGGTAAATTATTCCATAATGTATATTGATCTTTATTTGTACCAGCAGAATGTATCCATGCTTTGCCCCTACTTGATGCACAACCTATTGACAATTGCTTAAGTGCGCCACCAAATCCACCCATAGGATGTCCTTTAAAATGTGATATCACTAGCATAGAATCATAATTTACAATTTTTTTGCCCAAGTAATCTTCTTTTAAATGAATTCCATTTTCTACAGGTACTACAAAATCAGGTTCTTCACTATCTAACAAATCAACGTTAAATAGTTCATTCCATCCATGTCTTTCTATTGTTTTTAAATGCTTTTCAGTAGTATTTCGTTCTCCTTGATATGCAGTATTACACTCAACAACAGTACCTTTTACATAGTTAATAATTGGCTTCATAAATGATGGTTTTAGATAGTTTTGATTTCCTTCTTCACCCGAATGCACTTTGACTGCTACATTTCCTGTAAGTTCTTTCCCCAATAATTTATACATTTCAACTAATTTTTCTGGACTTACTTCTTCACAATAATATACTTTGCTCATGATGATCCTCCAACTATTTACTTAACTTCATACATGAATATGTTATAAGAAAAACTCCTATAGTAAACATTACTATTCCTATTGGTTCTTTTAAGTGGACAGCAAAATATCCAACAAAACCTCCACCTATACCACATAATAAATTATAAACAAAATTCTTTTTCATATTTCCTCCTAATAAGTTATGATTATCTTTCTATAAAATAATTTATCAATTATTTCATATTTTTGAATAAACAAATCATCTTTTTGATATCCATATGTTTCATCATTTTCAAAGTACTCAAAATCTTTTAAATATTTATTTATTTCTTTTTTTAGTTGTCTCTTAGATTTTAATGAATAAAAAGTTGCAGCTGTCATACAGCATTCATCTTTAAAATAAGAAAATCTAGGAACAAATATTTCTTGTTTTTGTACTCCTATATAAGTCGTTTTAAAGAAAGTTTTATTTGTTATTAAACAAACTGATGTAGTAACTAATATAAATAATATTAAAAATAATATAATCCACTTTTTCATATTATCACCTACTTAAAATATTTTTTATATTGATTGTTAAAGAAATCATCTGTCATGCCAGCAATATAGTCTATTACTCGTCTTACATCACTATTTTCATTATTGTATTTATCACACATAGTATTTAAATATATTGTAAAGATATCTTCATCAAATTTATTATCTTTTATATGTCTTATATAAAGTTCAAATAATTTTTTGAATTTTTCTTTTAATTCTTCTATTGCTTCTTTTGTATTTGCTACCGCATAAATATGTTCATAATTAAATTTTAATAAACTATTTAATGCGTTAAATACATTGTCAGATAATTGTATATAGTTTTTACCAATACTGTTATTAATTATATCCATCACTATGGTATCAACTATTTCACCATTAGTATGTCCTAATACTTTTGTTATTTCCTCTGGAATTTCATCTCTATTAAGTTTTCCAAGTCTTACAGCATCATCAATATCTTTACCAATATAAGATATAACATCACTTATTCTAACGACACACCCTTCAAGTGTCATAGGTCTAACTTTTTTTAGTATTATCTGATCTTTATATGAATTATTATATTCTTCTAAAAATTCTTCTTTAGTTTTTGTTACTGGTTCATAAATAGGTTTTACTATCTCACCATTATGTGCGAATATTGCATCCAAAACTTGAACTGTAATATTTAAACCTTTTCCAGCGTTTTCTATATACATTAATTCACGTACACTTTGAACATTATGATTAAAATATGTACCATCATATTCCATACTTAGTTTACTTAATATACTTTCTCCTACGTGTCCAAACGGAACATGACCTAAATCATGTCCTAGGCTTGCAGCTTCTATTAAATCTTCATTTAAATTAAGAGCTCTACCTATTGTACGTGCAATTTTGCTTACAAGTTGAACATGTGTCATACGTCTACTTATCATATCATTTTCATTATTAGAAAAAACTTGAGTTTTATCTATATATCTAGTATACGCAAGTGAATAAAGTATTTTATCAGAATCTCTAAAAAAATCTGTTCTAATATCCTTAATAATTGGTTCAAATCTTATTGCATCTTCATTTTTACATGCATAATTTGATAGCAATTTATTACCTTTATTCATATTTTCTGCTGCTTCATTCATACTACCACCAAATTAATTATAACACATTTTTAACTTTTTGTTATTTTTGTGTTTACAGAGGATAAAAATGTGGTACAATTAATATAGTAAGGGTGGTTTTAATGGATGAATTAGTATCAAACATTTTAGATTTTTTTAAAAAAACTAACAAAAGATTATCATATAACGAATTAAGAAAAATTTTCCATATTAAAGGTGAAACACAAACTAATATTTTTGATTGCGCGCTAAAAACGCTTGTTGAAAATGGTAGTTTGTTTTTTAATGCAAGAGAAGAATATGATTTGTTTGAAAATCATAGTACTTTAATGTGTGGAGAACTACAACGTAGAAAAAATGGAGATACTTATGTTAAAGTAAATGGAAAACATATCGCAATAGATCCATCCGATTTAAATGGTGCCCTTGAAGGAGATACGGTAGTAATTCATAATGTTTTTGAAGAACATAAACAATTACGTGGAAAAGTTTATAAGATTTTAAAACGTAAAAATAATAGACTAATTTTTGAAGTAGTTGGTGATGGTTTAGCCGCATCATTAATTCCTCCTATAGGATTCAATACACATATTGAAGTAGAACTAAGCAGTAAAGATAGAAAGAAGTTACATAATGGTGACCATATTGTTGTAACAGTTGGTACAGAATCAAACGATGGTGTATTTAATGGTGAATTAGAAGAAATAATTAACAAAAGCGGTGAACTTAAACTTACTAATTTATTAGTCGCTCATAAACTTGGTATAGAAGTTGAATTTTCTGAAGCAGCTCTAGAAGAAGCTAAAAAAATACCTACAGAAGTTTCTGAAGAAGAAATAGTTGGTAGAGTTGATTTAAGAGATAAGATGTTCTTTACTATAGATTGTGACAATACAAAGGATAGAGATGACGCAATATGCGTTGAAAAATTACCTAATGGTAATTACAAACTATATACCGCAATCTCACATGTAACTTATTATGTTAAACCTGGTTCTGTATTATTTAATGAAGCAATAAGCAGAGGATCTAGTTATTATCCTGACGGGGATTGTATACCAATGCTTCCAAAAGAATTATCCAATGGTATATGTTCATTAAATGAAAACGTAGATAGATTAGTTAGAGTAACTGAAATGGAAATAGATAAAAATGGTAATGTTGTAGATCACGACATATATCAATCAGTTATTCGATCAAGAAAAGAAATGAAATATAGTGATGTTAATAAAGTATTAGATAGATACTATGTTAGTCATTTAAATGAGTTTAAAGATAACCTATTCTTAATAAAAGAATTAAATGATATATTGGAGGAAAAGAATAAAAGGGACAAACGTCTTGATATTGATACCACAGAAGTAGAATTCGTATATGATAAAAATGGATGTGCAATAGATGTAATTGAAAAAGGTAGAGGTGTATCCGAAAGAATCATTGAGAACTTTATGGTACTAACAAATAATACAGCATGTTTGCATTATTCATGGGCACCTATACCATATAGAGTTCATGGAGAACCTGATTTAGATAAATTAAAATATGTATTAAATTTAATACGTGAAGCTGGATGTAAATTTGATAATTCCGAAATTAATGAGTATAACATAAGAGACATAATTATTTCTGCACTTACAGGATTAAAAGAAATTGAACATAGTAACATTTGGAAGGATTTATTAATAAGGAGCTTACCACGTGCGATATATTCTACTGATAATATTGGCCATTTCGCACTTAATTGTTTTCCATATGGACACACTACTTCACCAATAAGAAGACCTGCTGATTTAGCATACCATGCAAGAGTTGATATGATAGATAATGGAACATTTGACTATGATAAATTTGATTATTACACATCTATTATTGAATCAATATGTGTACAAGCTAACAAAGCCGAGCGATTAGCTCAAGATATGGAAAGACTTATTGAATCAATTAATTTTGCATCACTTGCAGAAAAACATATTGGTGAAGAATGTGAAGCAAGAATTACTGGATTTAATAAATCAAGTCTTATGATGACTACAACTAATAATGTTAAAAACTTAAAAGGTATTCTTGATTTTGATGATATGGATGGATGTAAGTGCTACTACGATAAAGAAAAAGATTGCATAGTAGATAAGATATCTAAAAAGAAATTTAAAATAGGTAATAAATTTATAGTACTAATTAAATCAACTGATAGTATGGAAGGTATAACTCATTTTAAATTTAATTTACAACAACCATATCAAAAGAAGTTAGGAATGATGTACAATTAAAAAAACCGATTAGATCGGTTTTTTAATTTGTAACTTTTAATCTTTCTGTAATATATTTTATAACTTCTTCAATATCGTTAAAATATATTGTTCCATCCTTTAGTTTTTCATAAGTTTCATTACCTTTACCAAGAACCATAATCATATCTCCTGGTTCTGCAAGTTCTACTGCTCTTTTAATAGCTTCACTTCTATCAACTACTATTTCATAGTTTTTAGCATCTCTTACGTTCTCTATCATCATATCAATAATAGCTCTAGGATCCTCACTTCTTGGATCTTCATATGTGAAAATTGCTTTATCACAATTCTTAACAACTATCTCTCCAACTTGTTTTCTCTTAAATGGATCTCTTTCCCCAGCTTGTCCTATTACAACAATGCTTCTTTTTATTGGTAATAATCTAACATATTCAAGTAGTTTAGTTATACCATTTGGTGTATGTGCATAGTCTACCATAGCATAGAAATCTTGTCCTAAATCTATCATTTCAAGTCTTCCACTAACTTTAATATTTTTAATATTATCTTTAAATTCATCAAATTTGTAACCAAGTGCAAACATGGTAAGTATAGCCGCGCTTAAATTATACACATTAAAGTATCCACCCATAGGACAATCTATGTCATATTCTTCGCCTTTATATACTATAGTGAATAAATTTTTACCTGGTATTAACTTAACGTTTTTAAAGTATAAATCATTATCTTGTGATTCTCCATAAGTTAGTACTGTACCATTTGAAGCTTTCTTTACTTCTTCATAATGTTCATCATCTTTGTTTAATATACAGAATCCATTTTTTCTAGTTTGACTAAATAACATACATTTAGCTTTCACATAATTCTCAAGTGTTCCATGAGTATTTAAATGTTCACTAGTAATATTAGTATGAATTGATACATAATAAGGAATTTCTGATAATCGCTCACGGAAAAGTGCTTCACTACTACACTCCATTGAACAATATTTACAGCCTTTCTTAGTAAACTCATTTAAATAACCATATAATTTATCTGAATCAGGTGTAGTATTACTAATATCTATTTTAAATCCTTCGCAATTACAACCATTTGTACCTATATAACCACAATTACTTTTTCCTAATAAAGTTTGAACCATAGTCGCTACACTAGTTTTACCATCTGTACCAGTTACTCCTATCATTTTTAATTTTTTTTCAGGTTCATCATAGAATTTAGAACATAATACAGGTAAATCTTTATTTGGATCTTCTACCTTTATTATAGGTACACTTTTTTCTCCAACATCGTTTTTGACTATTACAGCTACAGCACCTCTTTCTATAGCATCATCTATAAATTCATGTCTATCTGCAGTACCCTTATCAGTACAAACAAATAAGTCCCCAGGTTCTATTTCTCTTGAATTTATTTTTATACCATTTATTTCTATGTCATAGTTATAATTACCTAATTCATTTAGTTTTTTCATTTTATCACCTATATATATTATATCGCATATTGATTCTATTGACAAACGATTTTAATTAGATTATCATATTATATTAGGAGTGTAGATATGAACAAGATGAAATTTATATGTGCCTGTTCTGATTTAGGCGTCGATGTTGATGGGGCACAATATGGGCCAACAAAAATTATAGAAAAAATGGAAATATCTGATAATTCCATTATAGAAAAAACAAATTGGGATAAAAGTAAAGATCCCACTGATTTAAGAAAGAATTTAAAAGCAGTTAATATATTTAACTATGAATTATTTAATGAAATTAAAAATACTGTGAATGAAGGCTTTTTACCTATAACACTAGGTGGCGATCATAGTATTGCAATTGGTAGTGCTCTCGCTTCTAATTCAATTAATAATATAGGTATTATATGGATAGATGCACACTTAGACTATAATACTTTTGATACAACAATTACCGGTAATATGCATGGTTTACCTCTTGCAGCCATCAATGGATTATGTGGTGACCTTACTACTTTTACTGATAAATTTATTAATCCTAAAAACACAGTAGTTGTTGGATATAGATCTCAAGAAGAAAATAGAGATATTGAAATGAATAATATTAAAAACAGTGGAGGAACTTTTTTCACTGATGAAGATATTAAAAAATATGGTATGGACTATATTATGGATAGAGCTTTTGAAATAGCTAGTAATGGTACAGATGGTATACATATCAGTTATGATTTGGATTCTATAGATCCTACTATATGCCCTGGTGTATCAGTACCTGAAACAGGTGGTCTTACATATGATGAAGCAATGTGCGCAATAAAAAAAATAAAATCTAATATTAATAAAGTTAAATCTTTTGATTTAGTTGAATATAATCCAATAAACGATATAGATAATAAAACACTTGATATCGCTATACAAATATTAAATACATTAATAAAAGAGAATGATTAATCATTCTCTTTTTTAATATTTTTCTCCTTTAAAGTATATGCCATACCATACTAAGAATGTATATATTGTATAAACTTTTCTAGCTGTATTTCTTTTACCATTATAATGATCATCAAGAAGCTTATTTATCTTTTCTACATCAAAGAATTCACTCGCATAATCTTTATTAAATGATTCTTTAACTATGTTATAATATTTATCTTCTCGTAACCAATTTCTAAATGGTACTAAGAAACCTAGTTTAGGTCTTTGTGACCATTCTTTAGGTACTGTATTAGAAGCAGCTTTTCTAAATGCATATTTAGTAATTCCATTTCTAACAATATAAGGTACACCTATATGAGTACTATACTCAAGAACTTCTTTATCCAAGAAAGGAACTCTAAGTTCAAGAGAAGAAGCCATAGTCATTTTATCAGCCTTAAGCAATATATCATATGGTAACCAAAAATTCATATCTAAATACATCTTTTTAAGTATTTCATCTTTACCTTTAACTTTATCAAAAGTATCCTTTGTTATATCTTGATATCTTAAATCTGACTTATATTCATCTTTTAAAAGACTATTTGCCTCTACATTATCCATAATATAAGCTTGACCAATATACCCATCTATAAGTTTAGTGCCACCTTTTATCAAGAAATGTCTACCTTTTAATTTGGGTAAATGAATTGCGATTTTCTTTAAACCTTTTCTTATAAAAAATGGTACTATTCTATATATTTTATAAGCTTTTGATACATTATATGGCGCATATCCACCAAATAATTCATCAGCACCTTCCCCTGATAAAACTACCTTAACATCTTTAGCAGCTAATTGTGATAAATAGTAAAGTGGTACTGCAGAAAGGTTTGCATGTGGTTCATCTGAATAATATTGTACTTTAGGTACTGCTTCAAAAAACATTTCAGGAGTAATTAATTTACTCTTATTTTTAATACCTAATATTTTAGATAAATCTTCTGCGTCCTTTATTTCGTTAAATCCACCTTCTCCATCAAAACCTACTGTATAAGTTTTTTCAGGTTTAGCGTTACTTACTATGTAGCTAGAATCAACACCACTACTTAGGAAAGATCCAACTTCAACATCACTTATTTGGTGATACTTAATTGAATTAGCCATAATATCATTGATTCCATCTACTATTTTATTTATATCTTTATAATCGTTTTTATATTCAAAATTGAAATATTTTTTAATAGTTATTTTACCATCTTTATATATAATATAATGCCCTGGATCTAGTTTAAATACATTTTTAAAGAATGTCTCATTTAAAGCATCATATTGAAATACTAAGTAATTCTTTAAAGACTTTTTGTTTAATTCTTTTTCAAATAATGGATTACTTAAAAAACTCTTTATTTCAGATGCATACATAAACACATCTTTTTTCTTATAATAATAGAAAGGCTTAATACCAAATGGATCTCTTGCTCCAAATAATTCTTTCTTCTTATTATCCCAAATTACAAAGCCAAACATACCACGTAATTTGTTAACTATATCAGTACCATATTCTTCATAACCATGTACAATTACTTCTGTATCACATTTAGTTTTAAATACATGGCCTTTTTTAATTAACTCTTCTCTAATTTCTTGAAAATTATAAATTTCTCCATTAAAGTTAATAACTAAACTTTTGTCTTCATTAAATAATGGTTGATCTCCACCTTTTAAATCTATTATTGACAATCTTCTAAATCCCATTGCAATATCATCATCAGTATAGAAACCTTCTCCATCAGGACCTCTATGTTTAATAGAATCTGCCATTTGTTTAATTATTTTTTCTTTATTTTTAGATTTATGAACATATCCTGTAAATCCACACATATTATCACCACTTAAATTTCTTATATTTTTGTTTATATTTTATTTTACGAAGTATTAAATAAGCTCTATGTATAATTCCTCTTTCCTTTTTATAAGTTAAAGGATCTACGTGATCTTTATATAATTTTAGTGCTTCTTTTTTATACTCTTCATTTTTTATTTCACTCTTAATAACTGATTTAGGTACCATTGATAATAATAATTCTTTTTCTATAAAAGTAAATTCATGTTCCTTATTATCAAATAAATCTTCTATTAAGTATTTAATTAAATTATAGCCACATCCACATAAATAATAACTACTACGTGCTTGACGAGGATTAATTTCTAATACTTTAAACTTTTTATCTTCTGGATCATATTTTAAATCAAATTCAGCAAATCCTCTATAGTTAATACTCTCTAAGAAGTTTTTCATTTTTTCTACTTCTTTCATAGTATTACCATATTGATTATAATTATTAATTAAAACCGTACAATTTCCTAGTGCGGTTGGTCCATGTTCTTGTAGACCAATTTGCGCAAAAGTTGCAAGTTCACATTTACCTTTACTATTAACATAGAATACTGCATCAAATAGGTTTGTATCATCACCTTTAATGTATTCTTGTATAATTAAGTTTTTACTATATCCTGCATCTTTTATCTCTTTTATAACTTCTTTTAATTCAGCAATATTATTAAGTCTATATACTTTAGCTTGTCCCTTAAATGGATGTCTATAATATTCAATTCCATCACTAGGTTTTACTATTACTGGATATCTAAAGCTTTTTGGCATTTCAAGTTTTTCATTAACATTATAAAAATAAGTATTAGGAAAGTTTAATTTGCTATCTTTATACATTGTATAGAATTTTTCTTTTACTAAGAAACTATCCATTATTTCTACACTTGGACAATTAAATAGGTAATATTTTTTTAATTTTTCTTTATTTTCTACCACCAGTCTTACATATACATCATGGCATGGTACAAGTAAAACTTTCTCACCTTCATAATGTTTTTTATAATAATCTATTAAGATATCCGCAAACATATCTGGATTTTTTAAATTTTCATTATATGAAATATTAAGTATACTTGAATAACAAGTAAAACGTATTGGTTCTTTTCCAAGTACATTAGCGTTTACCCCATAGAATTCGTGATAACACCTAGCCATATAATATACATTCATATCTGAACCCAACATAAGAGCTTTTACCATAATATTACCTCCTATACATTATATATATTATACAAAAATACGTATTTGTTTTCAATAAAAAAATTCTTGTTTCTACAAGAATTTATTATTTAGTTTTTTTTAATACTTTTGATGTATGTTCTGGTTGATAATATTCTACATTTTTCATTGTAACGTTCTCAGTGTTTTTCTTAGGTAAATCATAGTTAACCCTGCTCATTACTTTGAACCCTTCACTCCCATTAACTAGAGCAAGTTCTTCGATATATACATTACTAATATACATTTTATCAAAAGTAAAACGAAGTTTTAACATAGTTGGGGCTATAACTCCATAACAACTTAAATTTGATAATGATGGGGCTTGTATAAGTAGTCTCTTCTCAAAGCGACTACTTTTTGCATTAACCAAACGTGTTTGATATGTATGATAATGTGCATAAATATCAATCCTACTGAAAGATTCAGTTGGTATATCGTGCTTATGAGTCAAATGTATAAACTCATTTCTTACCCAAAGTTTAAATAAATCTTGAGTTCCAACAACTATATCACTTCTTGAATTATTTATAGCACGTGCAATATCAACTACATTTTTCTCTTCTGAAAGTCTCTCATGATCACCTAATGTAGTAAATGTTAATATATTTTTATCATAAGGATAATTCTTTACCAAATATTCTATTTGTTCTTGGATGTTCATGTGTTTTTCTTTAAACGCTTGGGCTGAATTAGTTTTTTCTCCATCTAATATATCTCCGCAGCCAAATATTATATGTATACCATTCTTAGTTGCATATTCATATACCTTATCAAGAATTCCTACACATTCTCCAGCGCATCCAATGTGCAAATCAGCTATAACTAGTGCCTCAAATTCAGTCTCATGTGAAAATGTTACAATAGGAGTCACATCTCTGCTTTTATTTCTTATATTTTGTTCCATTGATTTTGGTAAAATAAGTTTTGTTCTTCCATCTGAATAATATCTTCTATAAATATCATATCCAGAAAGTTGCATATCATTTAAATATTTAGTTAAAAGATCTCTTCTACACTTAAGTTCATACTTTAACTCATTGAAAGTATATGCCTTTTGATTCAAAAGTCCTAATAATTCTGTTCCCTTTTTTGTTAACATCGTTAATCCCCCTAAAATTATTGATTATTATAACAAAAAATTCTTGTGAAAACAAGAATTTATTTAACTATTTTTCTAATTTTTTTAATAATCTTTTCTTCTTCATAATCTTCTTCATTATATATTGGCTCATCATCAATTTCTGGTATAAGAAATGCGAAATTTGTTTCTGATAATGGTATCATATCTTTATCACGTCCAAAATATCCATATTCCTTCAAATTAACTTCACTAATGTATCCAGAATCAAAATATATTTCCATTTCTAATATTGATGGCATACCTTGATTTCCGTTTGATAAAGAAGGCGCTGTAATCATTAAGTTTTTATCAAACACTCTAGTATTTCCAAGTATTCCAAATGAATTTACATTGGTATGAAGTGATGCCATATATTTATGAGTATGTCCAAATATGTTTATTTTTTCTTGATCACGTAATTCTGATATGTGTTTCAATTTAATCGCTTCATTTTTGATATTAATACAAAAATGAGATTGTTCTGAAATTATTACATCATTTCTAGAATTATTAATTATTTTTGCTATATCAATAGAATATCTTCTACTTGCATGACCCTCGTGATCTCCTAAAACCGCAAAAGTCAAAATATTTTTATCATATGGATAGTTTTTTATAAGATGTTCTATTTGTTTATGTATATCTGGAATAGTATTTTTAGCTGCACTTCTATCTTCTATACCGTCTATTAAATCTCCACAACCAAATATTATATGTATCCCTTCTTTAGTAGCAAAATTAAATGTCTTATCAATTAAATCTAATCTTTCAATAGTGCATCCCAAATGTAAATCTGAAATAATAAGTGCTTTTATTTTTTCTTCATTTGGTCTTGTAATGATAGATATAGAATTATCTTCAGAATCTTTATAATCAGGAATGTTAATGCGAGTTGTTCCATCAGAGTAGTATCTCTTATACCAATCATAACCATTTAATTTCAAATCATTTAAAAATCTATTTAGACTTTCTTTTCTTATATTTAGTATGTTTAATAACTCGTTGTATGTTAGTTGTTTCTCATATAATAATTCTAACAAATTCAACTCTTTTTCCTTCATACACTCTCCTCAATTATAGTATATAACATATAGAGTGATTAAAGCAACAAAAAAAAATAATCTTTCGATTATTTATTTATTAAATGGTCGGGAAAACAGGATTTGAACCTGCAACCCCTTGGTCCCAAACCAAGTGCTCTACCAAGTTGAGCCATTTCCCGATAATGGTGCGCTCGAAGGGATTCGAACCCCTTACCTCTTGTTTCTTAGCCAAGCACTCTATCCAACTGAGCTACGAGCGCAAGATACGAAGTCTAGCTAAATTTAATTACAAATAAAATTGTGCCTC
>JAEEGL010759951.1_pt1 | contig 21490 bp, 13 predicted proteins | sample 9134231 | NCBI WGS metagenome assembly JAEEGL01 (sample SAMN16246548, study PRJNA631951) | gut metagenome | biome: gut microbiome; feature: rumen; material: fiber-attached | host: Bos | place: Iran: Karaj | collected 2018-10
ACTACTCACTACTACAATTCATCGGTTACGGGCGGTCTTCGCGACATGATGATTTATCTTCCTGCCAACTACAACCCAAAGAAGAAGTACCCAGTTCTCTACCTCATGGGCGGCTCTGGCGACCTCACCGAGACATGGGTCATGCACGGACGTGCCAACTGGATTCTCGACAACATGATTCACGAAGGACTTGCCAAGGAGATGATTGTATGTTTCCCTAACGACCAGATGGTGACACGTTCACACCCAAAGCATACTGAACTCGCCTTTCCTCTCATAGAGAAGGAACTTATCCAGTGTGTCATTCCTTTCGTTGAATCACACTACAATGTAAAGAAGGACCGTCACTCACGCGCCCTCTGCGGTCTTTCCATGGGAGGACGCATGTCGCAATACGTCGGCCTCCGCAACCTTGATGTCTTCGGAACGGTTGGACTCCTGAGTGCAGCCATCGACATAGACGAGACACCTGTGCTCCGCGACAAGGACTTCAACAATAAGATTGACTATTTCTTCATCGGAGGTGGAACATACGAGACAGGATTCCTTGCTCGCCACACACGCCTCCACGAGGAACTTGAGAAGATGGGCGTAAAGCACGAGTTCTACGTAGGCGGTGGTGGTGCCCACGACCTCGTCACTTGGCGTCACCTCCTTTACGACAGATTTCTCCGCAACTTGTGGAAGTAAAAGGAAGGTCTTAGGTTATCAGGTTTGATATAACACAAAAACATACTGACGCTCCGTCAAATTTTTGTTGACGGAGCGTCAGTTTTTTATTGACGGAGCGTGGTACTTTTTAATATGATACGTATGAATATTTTTTGGAGTGTTATTTAACAGCCGTTAAACAGCCATTAAACAACTGTTAAACGATAATGTTTTAAGCTTCGGATTTACTTTTCTTTACTACAATAGAAGTTAATCCGAAACTTGAATAATGTTCAAATGTCGTTCGTATCACTCAACACCTTGAAATGGAGCGGTAACAAGTCCTGAATCATTCCAGATATAGTTCTTATGAAGAGTGATGAAGATAGTTACAGGCATATTCGATTCGAGCACAGAACATCGGACGTACGTATGGAATGCCGTTGGCTCTTCGGTAATGAACACATTCTTTACCTCATCCACAAAGTTTGGCATGTGGCGATGACATGGACGGAGAACGGTGAAATCCGTTATCTTTTCGTTGAGTCCTGTGACCATGCGATACTGACCGTCAATAATCCATACGATAGGACGTCCTCTGTACGTAGGGCCATCAACTGCCACAGTTCGTGGGTCATCGGATGATGTCCCGAAGAAGTTATAATCTATATGCTTGTTGAATGCAGAATCAGGAAGGATATTGACAATCACAGGTGACACAGAGCCAATCATCTTCTTGAGATTCTTGTTCCGCTGTCCGAGCCATCCATAGAAACTCAAAGAGATAAGTCCGTTTGCCACTCGCTGTTTCGTGAGTTCATCGCAATCATAGAACACTCCTTTCTTTCGGTTCACCTCTGGGGTGTACCATGCCTTCTTACCATACAGTTGAGGTTGAATCTCGCAAGCGCTTACTGTACTTATATATGGAGAAAAGTTCTCGTAAATCAAGACATCATGTCGGGTCATATCTTTGCTATGATGTCCCATGAGCATCCACTCACCTTTGAGGTCGGGGAAATAGCTGCCGAAGTAGCCATTCCTGTCACACACTATTTTACTCTTGTATATCTTGTCACCTTGGCTCAACGTGAGTGTAAACGTCCTTCCGTCAAGCTGCTTTTCTTCTTCTGTAGGATGGAGCGATTTAGGCAACACCTGACCAAAGACCATAAGCTGCTTCTCGGCTGGCTGTTTTAAGATAAGGCCTGGCTGCGAAGCCATTTGTACCCATGGAGACACATTAGCACCATCCGTCATGAGGATATGGTCAATCTCCATTGGCGTAAGGCTCTTGTATGCACCTCGTGGTACCATGTTCTTACGCTTCAACTCCGAATTGAGCAGTACCCATTGTTCTTCCTCGCTGTTAATATCACCTACAAAGAAACGACGTCTTACCTTCTGTAAGCCATCAGGTGAGAATACCACGAATTCGTGAATACCATGACCAAGACGAGACTTGTCATACTTAAAATCCTTGACAACGGTATCAACTACAAAGGAGTCACAAATGACGAGGTTGCCACGATTGAGCATAATGGAACAAAAACTCTTGCCAAGACTCTCACGCAAGAAGAACATCTTTACATGAACACTATCACTTGACGTAGCATCTACGATAGCAGAAGCATCTGTCGGCTTTAGCAACGGAAGTTCAAAGACATGTTTTCCGATATTGCCTTTTGCCTTGACACGTTTAAACTTCATCATAGTAACCTCAAAATCAAGCATACCATTTCCATACCTGTCAAGATTGCAACCTGACTCTTCTTTTTTTTCTTCATCAAATAGCTTGAATGATGCGCTTGCAGGCATTCCGTCACCATTTACCGAATGGATGGCAAGGCGTGAAGGCTGTAAGGACACGTACGAAGAACCCTCGATGTAAAAATATGTATGGAAATCCTTTTTTTTCTTAGCATTATAAGCTGACTTGTCAAGATTGATAAAGCCTTCACCTTTGTGTTTCTTCCGTTCCCTACTGCTCACCCAATGGTCAGGATAATATACAGGAACGACCTTGGTGAAGATATTACCATCAAGCCAGTTCGTCTGGTACCTTGTGTAAGCCCTGAGAATATAGAATCCTGAATCATAGAGCGAATCGACAACCACTACGCCAGAAGCATGTCCGAGCGAATCGAGTCGCAGCTTGTGGGTAGAGATAATAACATTTGATGGACTGACAAGGTCAACATACGCCACACCACTCATGGTCGTAGGGCATAAGGAATCTAACCTCACGGCATGAAGCGTGAAATGTATTGTGTCGCCAAGTGCACATCCATCAGGACAATCGGTTTCGAGAAAGACACGTTCCTGTGGTGAATTCTTGCAAAATTTACGTATATTGTCTATAAAAGGTTCAAAACTCTGTGCCTCGCCATTCACATATATGGCGAAGCACAGGATAAAGAAAGAGATAATTCGATTATTCATATAGTTTATATGTTGTCAGAGCCCCCTCCCCATAGAGGGGGAGGGCTGGGGAGAGGGTCTTCCTTTTTACTCGTTCACAAGTATATGTCCATCCTTTGTCATTCCCTCGGCACTAATGTAGAGTCGTCGTGCAGAAGAATTGTTATAGAACTCAACCGTTGCCTTTCCATCCTTGTCTGTTCTGACATCAGGTGCCCAGAAAACTGTTCGTCGGTAATCCTCCATTGGTGGGAGTATGCTGTAATCCTCTGAGTGGAAAGTATCAACCTTGTCAAAAGCGTGATAAGTCGTAAATACATGTCCCTTAATCTTGACTGGAGGAGCAACATGTGTATAGACATAAATTGTGACAGGATGGGGCGACCTGACAGACGAGCCTATTCCATACCAAGGACTTTCAGATATGTAGATAGCACTCACCTCATCTATAAATGTCGGGAATGACCTAACAGGGGCAAAAGGGTCAAAAATATTTGGCCGAACGACATTAACTCCTGACAATCTTAATGTGTGAATATTCATATTTTGCAGATTTGAGCTGGTGACTGCATAAAAACTATTGTCGAGCATCCAGACAATAGGTCTGCCATTATATCCCATTTCATAGTCAAAGGACTGGCTTTCTTTCTTCTTGTCGGTTTTCACCCTCAGTTCGTCCGACTTACCTACAAGGAATTTGCCTTTCTTCTGTCCATTCTTCTCAATCATGGCAAGCTTTTCCTCTGATATGCTTTCATCGTCATCCACTTCCACGGCTTCGTTATCTTGCTCATCATCAAGTTCGGCATCAGGCACATCTTCATCCTTCACGACCTCTTGAAAGTTGCTTTCCTCCTTTGATGGCAAGAATCTTTTACCCATTCCTGTGAAGTTAGGATTGTGACCGAACAACCAGTCAAATAGACCTGGTATGGTTTTACCTTCATCTGTCACCTTCTGAGTTTCGGCAACCATGTCGTAATAAATTCGTGCGTCTTTTTCACCTTGCGCCTCGCTTTCCCATGCGGCACGCGCACCATCAAATATCCTACGGCGTGCGTTCACCTTTATGTCAGGCAACACCTTATCACGCTTGACAAGAGGTATGTCGTCAAAACTCTTGAAAAGAGAATCAGGAGTATCCTTCATGAAATTGCTAATCAACATCGGTTGCTCGTCCGTCTCGTATGGCGACAGGTATTTCCTAAAGAAGTTGCGGTCAACCGTAACTCGCATTCTTAATTTCTTTCCATTCTCCTTTGTAATGAAGTTGGCACTCCAATTTCCGTCCATATTAGGAGTAGCAAAGGCATAGTTACCAAGAGAATCGGTTCTGGTACTTCCCTTCAACCATTCTTGTGTATCTAACCTAAACAGATAGACATCAAGATCGACATTAGGCTTCATGTACTTGCCACGACGGCTGAGCACCTTACCACTTATGTACAGACTATCCTCGATAAACTGAACCTTGCGAAACTCTTCCTCGCCTTCCATCAGTTGCCATCTGTGCCTACGCCATCCCTGTACCATCATAAGAAGGTCGGCTGCACGACGATGACTAAGATCATCTGCCTCAAAATAGTAGTCGGGATGTTCGATGAATCCCTTCACCTCGCTTGACAGAAGCATCCACGACCTCGCATTACTCTCATTACCATTGGTGAGCGTAGCAATATCCATAGCCGAGAGCGAGATAGATGCATCAGGACGGCTCTGTATGTCAAGCTTAACCTTGCCACAAGGCTGGATAACCTTCTGCTTTGTCGTCACAAATATGCTGTCTGCCGCATCTGCTGGAGGACAGATGAAGAAAAGACGGTCAGAATGTACTCTTCCATCGGAGTCGAACACGATAAACTGGTTCACGCCAGCAGGGATACTCTTGCGGTCAAACTTGATATTGAATCTTTCCTTAGATGTAATCGTATCGGCATACGTAATTCTTCCGTTGTTCATGACAACGTAACCGAAAAGTCTGCCGTTCAAAGAACGTGACACATTCAGTTGAGCGGTAACAAAATCATCACGAAGAGTATTCATCACAAGTCCCACGCCTTCCCTTTCTGCCTCTGGCAACAAGAAATCCTGTGTCTTGCCATCAGCCATGACAAGACGCAGATACATAGGTTTGCCATCGCTTGTGACATCAAGGAAGCCACGTCCCTTTTCAAGGGTAACGGTTGCACCCACAGTCTCCTTTCGCGAATTGAGTATCATACCCTCCGTATCGAAATGTCTTCCTTCCGAATCAACCACGTTGAAAGCCACACGACAAGGAACATTCTCAATCAGGTTTCCTCCTTCAGGATAGAAACTCACATTTATCTTACCCTTTGGCAAAGTCTTTGCCGTGACTATATTGTCATTCCTACCTTTCTTATTCTTTGTCTCATCAAGCAACTCCTGAGGAATCTCACGATTGTTTAACATTCTACTCTTATAGCTGTAAGTATTCAATACCCTTTGGAATAATCGCCTTCCTTCTTTGGTTCCTTAAAGACAGGGAACACACGTGAGAAGATGGCAGCATTACCCCAGTTGGTCATGTATCTGGTGTAAGCCCTCACCTCATAAAAACCTGTATCGAAAATTTTCTCAAGCCTTATGCTGCCTTCTGCCTCGCCATCTTTCACATATAGCTTCTGTGTCTTGACTATATCGCCAATAGGACTAACAAGCTCAACATAAAGCACTCGACTCAACTCTGTAGGCTTCATGTTGCCAGCATTCACGACGTATGCCTTGAACCATATCGTCTCACCATGAAAATACCCGGTATTGTCAAAGTGGAGATAGACCTTCTCCTGTGGTACTTCTTCGGTGAAGCGCATGGCACGCTTCATATAATTAAGAATACTTGCATATTCTGCATTAGCTCCGGTAATGAACTTTACCGAGTCATTCATATTCAATTGTGCATCTGCTTGTGGGACAGATAACAGCATGGCTGCTATGGTTGCAAAAAGAGTTTTTTTCATTTTCGGTTAGTTTTTTTGATTCTTTAATCTGTGACAAAGGTAAACAATATAATGGATAAATCAATGGATGGATTTCCTATAACATGTAGGAAAATTCCTACCGATGATAGAGTAATATCTAAAAAAGCCTCGATTTTAAGTATTGACTAAGTACTGACCAAGTACTGACTAAGTACTGACTCTCAATAGAAGCCTCAAAGTACAATAATATGTATTCACTTTTTCGGAGCAAATATTTTGAGGAGTAGATTATATTGAGTAATTTTGCAGAGAAAAGAAATATAAACGACAATTATTAAGGAAACAACAAAGAAATGACAAGAGCTATAATAACAGTTGTGGGAAAAGACACAGTGGGAATTATCGCTAAAGTGTGCACTTACCTCGCAGACAATCAGATAAACATTCTCGACATCTCACAGACAATCGTGCAGGAATTTTTCAACATGATGATGATTGTTGATATGACCAAGTCTGTCAAGCCTTTTGACGTCATCAACGATGAGCTTGCAAAGATTGGCGCTGACACAGGCGTACAGGTAAAGGTACAGCTTGAGGATATTTTCAACAAGATGCACAGAATCTAAATCCACTGGCATGGATTTTGAAGTTAACAAGTTAGAATTAAAAGTTAAAAGTTGAGTCGGGAAGTTATATAATAGTTGAGGAGTGTTAAGGAGTCATTGAGGATGAAAAAAGGGATGGTAATCTCAGATTTCAAAAGCCTTACGTCTGAACTTCCTGACACCATAACTTCCAACCGAGCAACCACAATAGTATGATAAATATGTCCGAAGTGTTCGAGACGAACAAGATGATTGAACAGGAGAATCTTGACGTCCGAACAATAACAATGGGTATCAGTCTTCTTGACTGTGCCGACACAGACCTTGATGTCACTTGCGAGAAGATATACAAGAAGATTACCACTCTCGCCAAGAACCTTGTGAAGACTGGTGAGGACATCGCCAAGGAATTTGGTGTGCCTATCGTCAACAAGCGCATAAGTATCACACCAATATCACTCGTATGCGGCTCTTGCTGTAAGATTCCAGGAGACTATGTCAAGGTCGCAAAGACACTCGACAAGGCAGCCAAGGAGGTTGGTGTCAATTTCCTCGGCGGCTACAGCGCCATAGTGAGCAAGGGTATGACAGAGAGTGACGAACTTCTCATCCGTTCCATACCAATGGCAATGGCTTGTACCGAGCGCATCTGTTCAAGCATCAACGTGGGTAGTACAAAGACAGGCATCAACATGGATGCTGTACGCCTCATGGGTGATATCATAAAGGACACAGCAGAACAGACAAAGGCAAACGACTCACTCGGATGTGCCAAGCTCGTTGTGCTCTGCAACGCTCCTGATGACAATCCGTTCATGGCTGGTGCTTTCCACGGAGTGAGCGAGGCAGATGCCATAATCAACGTGGGCGTAAGCGGTCCTGGTGTGGTAAAGTATGCCCTCGAACAGATGGACAAGAACGCAATGGCTGAGAACGGCAGCAATGCCAACTTCGAGGTGCTTTGCGAGACAATAAAGAAGACAGCCTTCAAGATTACACGTGTAGGACAACTCGTGGCACAGGAAGCAAGCAAGCGACTCGGTATCCCATTCGGCATCATCGACCTATCACTTGCACCAACGCCTGCTATCGGTGACTCCGTGGCAGACATTCTCAAGTGCATCGGTGTTGAGCACCCTGGAGCACCGGGTACAACAGCTGCTCTTGCCATGCTCAACGACCAAGTGAAGAAAGGCGGAGTGATGGCAAGTTCATACGTAGGCGGTCTCTCAGGTGCATTCATCCCTGTGAGCGAAGACCAGGGAATGATTGATGCCGTAGAAGCGGGTGCACTCACAATAGAGAAATTGGAAGCCATGACTTGCGTATGCTCAGTAGGTCTCGACATGATAGCCATCCCTGGCGACACTCCAGCCACCACCATTGCAGGAATAATAGCTGACGAGAGTGCCATAGGTATGGTGAACCAGAAGACCACAGCCGTGCGTATCATACCTGTCGTAGGTAAGAGCGTTGGCGAAACAGTAGAGTTCGGAGGACTTCTCGGCTATGCGCCTATCATGCCAGTCAACACATTCTCAAGTGAGCGTTTCGTCAATCGTGGAGGACGCATACCTGCTCCTATCCACTCGTTCAAGAATTAACTTATAATATTCATGGGAGTTGACAGACGTTAACTCCCATAAAATAATAAAACAAAGATGGCAGCCTGTAACAAATGTATATGGATTACACTCCTTGCGACGCTCATCCTCTCAGCCTGTTCCAAGGACGAGGACAACGGCACATACCCACGTCTCCGTACCGAGTACTTTGATGTCCTTATTGATGCCGACACCGTGGTGCAAGGCATCACACTTGATAACGGACGATACTATCCGCTCAATGAGGGAAACACCATCAAGTCGCAGGTAGCAGACACCATCATACGTTGCATTGGTCAGATCGAGATTGCATCCGACAGTACATTTGCAACCATATACAGCGTGACACAGGCACAATGCTTTGCTCCGTCAGAGCCTAACACATACAAGCCGTACATATTCTACAAGAATCCTGTGGATGTCATCTCCGCATACAAGGCTCGCCACTACATCAACATCATCATATCAAGCAAGATTGGTGGAGTGAAGAGCCACGTTTACGACATTATCAAGGACAGCATCACAACAAACCACTTGACCAACAAGAAGACCATGCACATGACCTTCTTCCACTATAAGGCAGAGGATGAACTCGAAGGCTACTCCCAGTATCTCTACATGAGCGTACCTATGGAACCTTCATACTACAAACCAACAGAACAGTTCGATTCTGTATGTCTCCACGTCTTTACATACGACGGTGAGAAGATATATACGTATGAGAGGTAAGGACAGGGCGGCCTCCTCCCGACCTCCCCGAGGGGGACAGACCCTCTCCCCAACCCTCCCCCTCTATGGGGAGGGAGAAGTTACTCCGAACGCTCAAGTTACTTTAGCCACCGTTCCCGATGCGTCAGCGTCGGGGAAAAACACCAACACCAAAAACACTAAACCTAAAAACTTGCAAACTCAAAAACCTAAAAACTTACAAACTAAAAAACTTAAAAACTAATATGCTTAAAAACATCAAACCGTTGGCAGTCATAGCCATGTTGGGACTGTCGTGCGTCTCCTTTGCGCAGAAAAAGGGACAGAACCCTGTGGTACGTATCGAGTCAGGCCTTGTGAGTGGTATCAATCAGGAAGGAACAAAGGCTTTCCTCGGAATACCATACGCCAAGGTGGAACGCTTCATGCCCCCTATGCCTGTGGACAGATGGGACACCGTCATGGTGTGCAACCATTGGGGGCCTCAGGCAATGCAGAACGTGGGCAACCGCGAACTGAGCGAAAAGGAGATGAGCGAGAACTGTTGCGTACTCAATGTGTGGACAACAGACATGAAAGCAAAGAAGCCAGTCATGCTGTGGCTTCATGGCGGTGGATTTGACTCTGGTACTTCAGCATGGAATCCGGGCATGGGACTTGCCAAGAAGGATGTCGTGGTGGTAAGCATCAACCATCGCCTTAACATTCTCGGTTTCCTCGACCTCTCCGCTTGCTCACCTAAGTACAAGTATTCGGGCAATGTGGGTATGATGGACGTGGTGGCAGCCCTCAAGTGGATTCACGCCAACATATCCTTGTTCGGTGGCGACCCTGATAACATCACGGTCTTTGGCGAGTCTGGCGGTGGCGGCAAGGTGGGCACGCTCCTCTGTATGCCAGAGGCAAAGAACCTGTTCCACAAGGCTATCATCCTTAGCGGTACGATACTTAATGTAAACACGAAGGATATGACCGAGAGCCTTGGCAAGGCTGTGCTTGCCGAACTCGGTATTGACAGCAAGAACATAGACAAGATAAAGGATGTACCTTATAGTGAGCTTTATGCCGCAGGCCAGAGGGCTATGGGCAAGAGTATCGGAACCCGTAAACCTGGTACTCCTATGATGTGGGGCTTCGGTCCTACACCTGATGGTGAGGTGCTCATGCAACAGCCTTTCCAGCCGGGCTTTGCTTCGTTTTCTGATGCAAAACCGATAATAATCGGTACAACATTCAACGAACTCCAACGCCTTACGTACAACCAACCGTTGACGATGAATGATGCACGCAAGGCTTTACAGCCAACCTTCGGAGAGCGCACCGAAGAGTACATCAAGGCATTTGGCGAGGCTTGGCCGGGACATTCTCCACAAGACCTTCTGTCCATTGACCATCTTTTCCGTCCAAAGACTATTATCACGGCTGACTATATCTCTGCACGCCGCAAGGCACCGACGTATATGTATATGTTTACGTGGAAGTCACCTGTGAACAAGGGTTCTGTACATGGACATGAACTCAAGTTCTGTTTCAATACTCTCAATCATGCAGGAGGCGAATTGCCTAATCCTACGGCAGACGACCAGAAGCTTGCTGACGTGATGAGCACGGCTTGGGCTAACTTTGCACATACGGGTAATCCGAATGTAGAAGGTCTTCCTCTATGGAAACCATATAACGCAAAGGATGGCGACATGATGATATTCGACTACAAGTGTCATGTTCGTAATAATCCAGACCGTAAGTTGGAAGAGATAATCAACGACTGTTGCTTTACCCAGTTGAAGGATTTCAACGCCAAGAAGGCTGAGAACCAGCCTTACGTCACTCCTGTAACGAACATCGGCAATGGTTATCCACGCATATTGGAGGATAACAGCGTGCTCTTCCGTGTACGTGCTACCAACGCAAGCGACTGGCGCGTGTCACTCGACCCTGATTGTCGTTTCCATATACAGCAGGACGGAACATGGCTTGCACATACCAAGCCGTTGGTCGAGGGCTTCCACTACTACTGGTTCACGGTGGATGGAGTGGATATGGCTGACCCGGCAAGCAAGAGCTACTTTGGTTGCGGACGTATGACGAGTGCCATCGACATTCCTGAAAAGGATTGTACCTTCTACGATTGCAAGGATGTGCCACATGGTAAGGTCTGTCAGATGGAATACTATTCATCTGTTCGTGGCAAGAACGTAGGTGTGTGGGTATACACTCCTGCGGGCTATGACAGTAGCAAGAAGAAATATCCTGTGTTGTATCTCCAGCATGGAGGTGGCGAGGACGAGACAGGTTGGGTGAACCAAGGCAAGACAAACTATATAATGGACAACCTCATTGCCGAGGGTAAGGCAAAGGAAATGATTGTAGTCATGTCTAACGGTACGTTCAATATCCCTGGTGCAGCATTCGGCTACTCAATAGAGGGAATGAAGCCATACGAGCAAGACCTTACAGAATGTCTCATACCTTTCATCGAAAAGAATTTCAGAGTAAAGGCAGACCGCAACAACCGTGCACTCGCAGGATTGTCAATGGGTGGCGGACAGACCTTCTTCACAGGACTTCAGCACACGGAGTTGTTCTCCGCACTTGGTGTTTTCAGTACCGGTGTCTTTGGCGGTATTCGTGAGAGTGGCAGCTTTGATGCAGAAAAGGCAATGCCGGGACTCATCACCAATGCCCAGAAGTACAATCGTGACCTTCGTTTCTTCTACATATCCGTAGGACGTGACGACATGCGCATCAACCCTACAACCAAAGCTGTCAAAGATATGCAGTCAAAAGGATTGAACATCACCTTCAACACGTTCCCTGGCGACCACGAGTGGCAGGTGTGGCGTAAGTCACTTCATGACTTTCTCATCAAGTTATAAGACAAGCGGCCCCCTCCCGACCTCCCACGTAGGGGAGGAGACGAAGTTACCAACAGAAAAAACAGTCGTAATACAATATTGAATGAACAACAAATGAGCAGTACTCGAACAGTGTCCGAACACCGTTCGAGTACTGTTCGAACATTTAACAGGTATTTAACAGCTGTTAAATACCTGTTAAACACAAACGCTCACCACACAAAACTGAAACTCTCCACCTGCGGTGGATTTTTCTTAAAGAACCCGCCGCATAGGGCGGCTAAATACGCAACTTTTCTCACTGACCGCAAGGAGGTAATCTTAACAATCATTATTTTTAATCTTCACATTCTTTTGCACTACTTATATCCGGATGGCTCACCCTCCCCATAGAGGCGAATGAGGGCGTAGAAGAGAGTCTGAATGTCTCTCTGTCCCGAAATGAGGGGAGAGTAGTGCCCTGCTTGACGGAGGTCAAAGAGGGCCGGGGAGAGGGTCTGTTGTTTCATTCATCACGAACAATTCCTTTAGCATTCCCCATCACTTCTTTCAGTGTTCCTAAACAATTCTTCATTTGTTCCCGAACATTTCACGAAATACCTAAGCGGTACAGTCGTACCACTCAGTGGTACGGTCATACCACTAAGCGGTACGACCATACCATTGAGTGATTTACAGAATTGTTCCTGAACAATACAACTATTCATGCTGAACAATGAAAGAATTGTTCAGTAATAAAAGAAAAAAAACATGGGGATGGTTTGTGTGCGTTCATGGGAGTTAACCGAAGTTAACGGGAGTTGTTAATAGGAAGTTAACGGACGAATGTCTGTTCGCTGATTTCAAATTAGCAATTCAACACAAAGAACACAGAGAACTCAGAGATATACTTTGAGTGCTCTGTGTTCTCTGTGTTTCTTATTCTCAGGAGGCCGCCTTACCTCTCATTCAAGTACACTATCTCTTTCCTGTTGAATGTCATTGTAGGCATCTTCTGTACGGAACAGGCGGAGAAGTATCCGAGAGTATTATTGGTGAAGTCACGGAGCGGATTGGAATAATTGTCTAATCCGATGGCACGTGACCAGTAGTAGTCGTATATCTTGCGGTCAACCTTGCGGACTTCGACATCAATCTTTTCACCGTCCTCGAGGATATCCTCCTTATGGTCCTCCATGTCAGAATCGACGAAACAGCCAAGGTCAATCTCCACTACACCGTACTGTCCACGATTGTCAATTATCATCCATTTGTATGGCTCGCCGTTACGTGTCACGAGAGCATGATAATAGCTATCCTTCAAGCCTTCGTCGTTCACGTCAACACGGACAGCATAGATGTCGTCGGACATCAGCAGGTACTTATACATATAGCAGTCCTTGACACAGAACGGCTCCTGCATGATGGATGACGACTCAGTCACGTAGTCGCCAATCTCAACGTGGATGGTGTATTTCGTACCAGGAATACCTTGTGCTTCCTTTGACGAATAGATGCCTGCACTGTCGTGATGGAGCACAAAACGTGAGCCATCCTCCCCCGTTATGACAACGGAAGCGTTGGTGACATCCTTATTCCATACTGTATCTGTCATGCTAAGTGTCTTTGACAACTTGGCAACTGCACCGTCGTCGGTGAGGTTAGCCTCCACAACGTATAGCGGTTCAATGTTGTTGTATGCGAAATCGAGTTCCTTCTCGCATGATGTGAGCAGGGCTATGCCTGCTGCAAGTATTGTGTATGCTATCTTTCTCATAATAATATAGCGGCCCCCTCCCGACCTCCCCTAAGGGAGGAGCTTGTCCACAACGGCAACTTCCGTCTCCTCCCCCACGGGGAGGTCGGGAGGGGGCCAACTGTTTTAATATTTCACGCTGAAAGATACGAACGGAATCATTCCAAAGAGGGCGGTCTGTTTGGCACTCGTACCAGTAGCTTTAGTCTTGTCCTCTGAAAATGTTATCACGTATGGGTTCTCACGATTATATATATTGTATATACCGAATGTCCACTGCTGCTCGTACTTCTTTGTACGCTTGGTACGGATGGCACTCAAGTCAAGATGATGACATGCAGGTGCACGGTATCCGTTACGCTCAGCATAGTAGAATGTAGTCGTGCCATCAATCTTATACTTGCCACTTGGCGCCGTAAGGGCCTGACCCGAAGTATAGACGAAACAAGCAGACAAATCCCACTTCTTATCGAGCTTCTTGATAGCCACCGCCTTGATGTCGTGGCGACGGTCGTTGTTGGCTGTGTACCAGTTGCCGTTGTTTATGCCATCTATCTTGTTTTCACTCCATGAGAGTGTGTATGATAGCCATCCCGTGAGTGTTCCGTTGTTCTTGTGTGCACAGAACTCAAGTCCGTAAGCACGCCCCTTACCACCGAGGATAATATTCTCTATCTCGATATCCGAAGTATAGTTCTTGCCATCCTTGAAATCATAGATGTCCTTCACCCACTTGTAGTAACCCTCGATGCTGAAGTCATAGTCCTCATCACGGGTCATTCCGATGTATCCAAGACTTACCTGATCTGCTTTCTCAGGCTTTACAAACGATGTGCTGACGGTATATCTGTCCATCGGCATAGACATGCTTGAATTGCGGATTGCGTGTATATTCTGTGTGGTACGGCTGTATCCAGCCTTTATGCTGTGGTGTTCTCCTATATTAACCTTCATGCTTGCACGTGGTTCGAGATTGTCGTATAAGCCAAAGTGGTTGTAGCGTAATCCTGCCGATACCTCAAAGGCACGCCCTATCTTCCAATCGTCATTTATCCATGTGCTGATGTCCCATCTGTTACGTCCATTCTTCTCATGCAGAGACATACAATCCCATTCGGCAGAAAGCACGTCCTGATATGCAGCCTGTGCACCAGCAGACACAGAGTGACGCTCACTTGGTCGCCAGTCAATATCCTCACGCAGAATGCCTTGCTGTATGTGAGCATCAAACACATAATTCTTTTCTGCCACGAAGTAGCCCATGTTACTTCCGTAGAAACTGTAAGCAAGTGTAGTATTGAAACGCAGATAGTCGTTGGCAAGATGTTTCCATCCTCCTGTAAGGGTCGTGTTGCCCCAGTGCATCTCCATGAGGTCGTCAACAGCCATGTTATCCTTGCCATAATAGAATGACACGAACAGTTTGTTCTTTGTCGAAGCATTGATATCTGTACGATAGTTGATATCATAGAAATTCAGCGTATTGTCCTTATACTTAGGAGCTGCCTTTAGGAACAAGTCCATGTATGACCTGCGTGCAGTAAGCAGGAAACTTACCTTGTCTTCGGAAACAGGTCCTTCTACAAACACCTTACTCGCAAGGAGACCTACACTCACACCTCCGTGCCAATCGTACATGTCACCCGTCTTTGTCGTGATGTCAAGTACGGAAGATGTTGCCCCGCCATACTTTGCAGGTATCTGTCCCTTGTAGAGTGCTGCTGTCTGTAGAGCCTCATCATTGAATGCTGAGAAAAGTCCAACGAGATGTCCTGTATTGTACATTGGCGTATTATCCACCAATACGAGATTCTGTGCCGAAGTGCCGCCTCTCACCTGAAAGCCGCAAGAGCCTTCACCATCCGACTTCACGCCAGGAAGCATCTGTAGTGACTTGATTATGTCCTTTTCGCCGAAAAGAGCAGGTACCTGTGCCATCTTCTTGATGTCAATCTTTTCCACCCCGATTTGTATCTCATTGAGTCGTTGCTTTGCAGAGTGCGATGCAGTCACCACTACTTCATCCAGATCATCCTGTCTGGCCGTGCTGTCGCTCTGCTCATCGGCGTGTGCTACAGTATTGGCGCACACGCATGCTGTCATAAATAAAAGTTTCGGTTTCATCCTTTTTGTCAATCGTTACAAAGCCGTTTGCCTTGTCTGTCGTTTTTTTTGTATATACGAGTTATTATCGGGGGCAAAGGTACAAACTTTGTATCATTCATTCTCCCTCGTCAGCACAATAGTTGACTGGTGTCAAATATTTTAACGTTAAACGTAAAAAAATTTGACGCCACAACTCATATTTATCCATAAAAGCAGGTTCTAAGTAGGTGTGCAAAATTATTTATCTACAATAAAGACAAGTAAAAACATGTCTGTCTATTTATTCAACAGCATTATACCGTTGAGTATTCTGCCACTCTTGATGCCAAGGCGGCGAGCGGAGAAGAAATCGGAGTGTTGGGTGTAGGTACAGATGCCAGAGAGGTGGATGCGGTCTTCGTGGAGTCCTGCATGGAGGAGCTGTAGTTTATTACAGAGTGGAAGGTCAATGTGCCACTTGAAGCTATCTCTCTTTGTAGGAGTTGCTGATAGTATGTTGTGGCTGCTGGCAGGATAACGCTTTGCAATTAGGTTCATGTCGAACCCTTCGTTGTAAAACGCATCATAAACTTCGTCACCCACCTCAAAGGCATCGAGTGAGATACCTGGACCTATGACAGCATGGCAATCGGACGGATTGGTGCCGTAAGCCTTGTGCATTACACGTAGATTGTCCTCCACTATGCGCTTTACCGTTCCTCGCCAACCAGCATGAACGGCAGATATGGCATTGTGCACACCATCATATATTAAGATAGGAATGCAGTCGGCAGTCGATACGCATACGCAAGTGTCGGGAAGGTTGGTACATACGGCATCTATGCCTTCGAGACGCTCTGCCCTTACGGATGGCGAAAGGGTGAAAAAGTCGTCGTCGATGATGAGTGTGCGTATGTCGTGAGTCTGGTGAGGCACGATAAGGTGGTCATTGTCAATACCGACTTCACGACAGAGTAACGAGCGGTTTGTCTCAACACACTTCGGGTCGTCACCACAATAGTGGTTGGCATTGAAACTTGCGTAAGCACCAACGGACACACCTCCGTGACGGGTGGTGGAGAAGGCTGTTGCCCCTATAATTTCCTTATAATAATGGTTCATGTTCCTTGATTTACTTAAATTTCTCCTACATTGTTCTATTGTTTGTCAATTAAGTGCGCAAAGTTACAACATTTATCAATTTTTTGTTTTATCTTTGCCCAACAAATAACAAATCAATAATATTATTAACTAAACCTACTAATAATAAAATTATGAAGAAAATCGGTTCATTACTTGCTGCAATGGCAGTCGTAACTGGCATGTCGGCACAGAACCATACATTTGACATCAATGCGTCAAAGATTGGCGGTGCAATTCCAAGCACTATGTACGGTATCTTCTTTGAGGATATCAACTATGCAGCCGATGGTGGTCTTTATGGCGAGCTGCTCATAAACCGCTCATTCGAGTTCCCTAACAACTATGCAGGATGGACAATATCAGGCAAGGTATCGCTCAAGAACGACGGACCATTCAACAAGAATCCACACTATGTGCGCCTCGCTCCTTCAGGCCACAACGACAAGCATACAATGATTGAGAACCACGGATTCTTCGGAATCGGTGTTAAGGCTAATGCAGAATACCGTTTCTCTGTATGGGCACGCTGTCCACAGGGTGGCAAGAGCAAGATATGGATTGACCTTGTTGACAACGCAACAATGTCAGATGACCAGAAGCTCGGTAATGCAGGCATCGACATCGAAGGCAAGGAATGGAAGAAATATACAGTCACAATCAAGTCAAAGAAGACATTTGCAAAGGCACATCTCCGTGTATGGGGTGACAGCAAGGTAACAACTGACCTTGAGCACGTGTCACTCTTCCCTGTTGACACATACAAGGGACATGAGAATGGTATGCGTAAGGACCTTGCAGAAGCTCTTGAGCAGTTGAAGCCAGGAGTATTCCGTTTCCCTGGAGGATGTATCGTTGAGGGTACAGACCTTGCAACACGCTACCAGTGGAAGAACTCAGTAGGACCAGTAGAGAACCGTCCTCTCAATGAGAACCGTTGGCACTACACATTCACACACCGTTACTTCCCAGATTATTATCAGTCATACGGACTTGGTTTCTACGAGTATTTCCAGCTCTCAGAGGAGATTGGTGCAGAGCCACTTCCTGTACTCAACGTAGGTATGAGCTGTCAGTATCAGAACGGTATAGAGCATGAAGACGAGGTACACGTACCACTCGACCAGCTCCAGCCATATATTGATGACTGCATCGACCTCATCGAGTTCGCTAATGGCGACCCTGCAAAGAACAAGTGGGCAAAGCTCCGTGCCGATATGGGTCACCCAGCACCATTCAACCTCAAGTACCTCGCTATCGGTAACGAGCAGTGGGATTACAAGGACAACCCTGCATTCACAAAGCGTCTCAAGATATTCGTTGATGCAGTACGCAAGGTTCATCCAGAGATTAAGCTTATCGGTACTACTGGTCCTGACTCTGAGGGTGACAAGTTCGACATACTTCAGCCACGCATGAAGGAGCTTGGCGCAGACCTTTACGACGAGCACTTCTACCGCAATGAGGAGTGGTTCCTCGGCAAGGCTAAGGACAAGAGTGGCAAGCGCCTCGGTGGTGCAAACCGTTATGACAACTATGACCGTAGCAAGAAGGCACCAAAGGTATTCGCCGGTGAGTACGCTTGTCACGGAAAAGGCAAGAAGTGGAATCACTTCAACGCTGCCCTTATGGAGGCAGCATTCATGACAGGTCTTGAACGTAATGCAGATGTTGTTGAGATGGCTACATACGCACCACTCTTCGCACACGTAGAGGGATGGCAGTGGCGTCCAGATGCTATCTGGTACGATAACCTCCGCAGCTTCAACTCTTGTTCATACTACGTTCAGCAGCTCTACTCTCTCAACAAGGGTACAAATATGCTCAAGCTCACTATGAACGGCAAGCCTGTTGCTGGTAATGACGATCAGGACGGTCTCTTCGCATCAGCTGTATGGGACAAGAACACATCTGAGTACATCGTCAAGGTTATCAACGTAGGCGATAAGGCACAGGATGTCACATTCAACTTCAAGGGCTTGAAGAAGGGTGAATATACTGCTACCCTCACTTCATTCCATTCTGACAACCTCGATGCAGAGAATACTCTTGATGCACCAAAGGCAATCATTCCTCATACTTCAAGTATCAAGGTATCTGCTCCAACAAATGCTATCAGCGTTCCTGCACGTACATTCCAGGTATTCAGAATAAAGAAGTAAGGACCTTCTCCTCTATCCTCCACCTCTATGGGGAGGACAAAAGGGAAATATATAAAAGTGGGCAACTCGATGTGAGTTACCCACTTATTTTTTCCGCATATATCTTCCTGCTTTGAAATAAAGTGTCTATATTTGCAGCAGATAAACAAATATGTTATATAAACAAGGACGAAAAACAAACATGAAAAGGATACTTATAATTCTTATAACTGGCTTTATGTGCATGAATTCATATGCACAATTCATACATCGTAATCAAATTGGCATGTACGTAAGTGTCGGTAATGCCGTTACAGAAATGTATTGGAATGACAAAATAGAAGAACTAAGCAAATTGGGGGAATACACAGATGATATACATTGTGGTGCTCCAATTCATTTTTTGGGTTGGGGTGTGGAATATTACTTCAAAAGAGACTCTAAATGGAATTTCGGTATCAGCGGTGGTATGGAAATATCACGTTATGAACATTGCTACTCTATTCTGTCAAATGAAAACAATATACTTACAGAGAAGTACCATATTCAACCAACTGAAACAAACATGTTTGCTGAAAAGCACTATATTCATGTCAAATTGTGGTATGTCATACCAACCATCAGGTATAATTGGTTGAAAAGAAATAATCTGAGATGTTACTCCTCAGCATCAATAGGTGTAGCACAAATTAGCTATGATTACGATGACAAGTTATTCGAGAAAGACGATGATTCTGATAGCGAAAGGTTCTACTTTGGTGACCAAATAGGCGACACGAAACAACGGACAGAACATAGTACAGCCTTGGCTTATCAAGCCGTTCCTTTTGGCTGTGAAATTGGAAGCAATTGCTTCAACTATTTCATCGAACTCGGTTATGGTTACAAAGGTAAAATTATTACCGGCATTAGATATTCATTCTGATTAGCATTCCTTAAGAAATTATTAACTCTAAATATATAATAATATGAAACATTCAATTTTATTTTTATCTATGGTGCTTGCACCATTGTTCTGCCATGCGCAGGATTTCCGCAGACATGAAATAGGCTTGTCTGCCAGCTTCGGTAATCAAGCCGACCCACACTTCTATAAATATATAGATAGTTTTGGGGACTTAGAAGCAAACGGCAATGAATTTGGGGAATATTTTGGTATCACACTTGACTACACATACAACTTGACAAAGAAATGGAGTCTCGGCTTTAGTGCTGGTTGGGCAAAGAATTACAGAGGTCTTTATTCACCAAAAGGTCTTTATTCACCAAAATATGAAGGTTTTAAACCAGGAGAGGAGACTCTTAATTATTCATTTAAGAGTAATATGTGGCACTTCATGCCATCTTTAAGATACAATTGGCTGCATTATAAGGCAACGAATTTCTACTCTCTTGCTTCGCTGGGTGTGGCTCATCTCAGCAACACTTGCGAGCTTACCTTGGGGCGTAATGGCGCCACGGAGAATGATTGTTGGGTAGAATTGGACAGAAGTAATATAAACCCAGAAAATAAATTAGTCTTTGCATACCAAGCAACTTTGTTTGGCGCAGAGGTCGGCAATCACGGCTTCCGATTCTTTACGGAATTGGGATGGGGATATAAAGGCGTGGTCGTTATTGGCTCAAGATACGCTTTTTGACAAACATAAACATATACAAAAACGGTTGTGACGAACACGTCACAACCGTTTTTGTATGTTGTTGCATTAGTCACCCTCCCCATAGAGGCGAATGATGGCGCAATCATATTGCATTAGTCACCCTCCCCATAGAGGGGGAGGGATGGGGAGAGGGTCTTCTTCCTTTTATCTCACGATCTCCCTGCATATACGGTCTTGGAAGTCACGAGCATTCCATACAGGAGTATCCTTGTGCATGATGGCAAAGGCATACCAATGTCCGTTACGTCCTTGTGCAAAACCTGCAAGGGAAGAACTGCCAGTAGATACGAGAGTACCTGTCTTGCAATAGATGCGTCCACGTGCAAAGCCAGTCGCCATACGGTTCTTGAGAGAACCTTTACGTCCTGGGATGCCAGGAACGGCAAGGGCTTCTTGAATAAGGATGTCACGAAGAGGACGATTGTTGTATGACCATAGGAGGAGACGGACTATAAAGTTGGCATTGAGACGGTTCATAGGCGAAAGTCCGCTTCCATCATTTATCACAAATCCTTGTGACTTGGTGTCTATTCCCATCTTTTCCTTCAGGAAACGCTCTACCTCATGTGGGCTCTTGCCATACTGACTATGACGTTGCCACATACCCGAATAAATGTTGTCAAGATGATAAAATACGCTCTCCGCCTTCATGTTGCTGCTATAGATGAGCATAGGATTGATGACAGAGAGTATCGGATTGGATGTGGCGGCAATACACTCCGCTCCGTTGGATGCGTTTTCGAGCGCCATCTTGCGAAGCATACCGTCAAGGTCAAAGTCGTTGCCCTTGTTATTCTCCCTTACTGATGTCCAGTACTCGTTGAGGTTAGGGTCATTAGGAACGAATGGTTCTTCCTTTATCCTTATGCCTCGTGAAGCAAGCGTACTCTTGAATATGCTCTTGATATATTTCTCACCCTTGAGCATGAGAGGGAGCTTGTG